>Ga0194122_10002949_pt1 | contig 17943 bp, 18 predicted proteins | sample TA2MahCa10mmetaG_FD_155487 | JGI IMG/M metagenome (GOLD analysis project Ga0194122, IMG submission 155487) | Freshwater microbial communities from Lake Tanganyika, Tanzania - TA2015021 Mahale Deep Cast 10m | ecosystem: Environmental > Aquatic > Freshwater > Lake | place: Tanzania: Lake... | reverse complement strand
CAACCATCTGCACTAATTGCATTTTTGAGAATTTCATTTTGACGGCTAGTCATCTCCTGCGCAATGGCAGGCAATGACAAAACGATAGTTAGCAGGATAATAAATGTTGAAATCAGACGTATCATTTGAAGCTATCGATTAGGCTTTTACGATCCGAATTTTCTACCTCTTTCTTTTTCCGTTCAATTTCATCTTCCAACTTCTTTCTTGCTTCGTCTGCTGTATAGACATCACGAATATTTGCAGACAGTACTGGGAGCATTTCTTCCCTATATCTATCGATAGTTCTGCTGCGTCTGCTAAGATCGGTATAGGCTAAATATAAGCTTAAGCCATCGTCGAAATCATTTTTAAGGAATGTGGTCATTATAAAACCATTTAATCCATGATAGCCTTCTGTATTTTTAGCCGCGACCATTATTTTTCTTGACTTATCGAGCCAAAATAATCGTCGGGAGACATACTTCCGGCCATAAGTTTCAATATTAGGTGTATAATGTCTTTTCGATGAGTATTTTTCATAGTCTGAATTGGCGGATAGCCGCTCAAAGATTTCCATTATAACGTCTTCAAAATCATTTAGCGGGGCATAAACATGGGTCAGACCTTCTTTGGTAAAAATCAAACAAATCTCTCTGTCCCTTCCTGCTGCGTTCAATTTATGTATTGAAAGAGATCGGAAGGACTCTCGCTGCAAAAAATCATTTTTGTCCAATTGCTTTTCAAATCTTTGATAAAGCTTGAACTGCGACGGCTCTAATATACCAATAGGGTCCAGATCCGATATTTCCTGGCTAACGCTGTTTGTTGAAATCCAGTCAACCCAAGATGCATCGCCATTATTCGCAAGGTTTGGGGTATCGAAAGTACTGGCACACCCGTGAAGCAAAGATTCTCGTGCATTAAGTTCAGCTTGGAACCGTTGCTTTTTAAAGAGCTCTTTTTCGTTGAACGAATTTAAAAAATCTTGGGTATAACAATCATAATCGGATGGTTCACATAATGTGCTTGTAATGGGCGCTACAGGAGGAGGCGACAGCGGCAAGGCAACATCTGCTGCGCTCATTCCAAACCGTAAGTCAAACGGAGCATCATGTTGCGGAAGCTCAGCTGCTTCGAGACCATATGCAATGAATTGGATTGCTATTACGATTGCACCAAGACTGAGTTTCTTGCTCATTATTATTTGCCTCATTTGGCCGCTTTCCGGATGAAATATCCTTTCATTGCTATAATCCAAGCAGTGATCACAACTCCAAAAATTTGAATAAAATACTCTAATTGTTTGCCCTTCGGCCAAGGCTCTCTGTATTCGTCTGAGTATTCAGTACAGCCGTACATGTCGGTTGATCCGCAACTTGGTCCCCCTTTACTTAATATTATTGAAATTAGGCCGCACCAGAATACGATATAAATGAATGAGATCAATCTTTCTTTTAAAATTTGGCGAGTGTTACGTAGTTCATCTACTGCATATTTTTTTGAAAATAGATCTAAGGCGAACAACCATACTCCGAGGAAAATTAACCATCGGATGTACTCCATCATTCCGCGAGCTAATAATTCATTTTCCCAAATCATAATTACTTCCTAACTTATCGTATTATCGAGGCGTTACGTTGCTCTTAAACCAAAACGCCGTGACAATTATAATCTATGATAGATCAAATCTTGAAAAATATTGAGAGAGACACCCCGCTGTTGGTCTGCCCCCTAGGGAGGGGTATGGTCATATCAATCGCTTCTATGTTTGTAGATTTGTGCGTTGGCTATTGAACTATTGAGACATAACATGGATTATAGCTATTGCCGCAGTCTCCGATGTGAGCTTTCACGCTAGTAGAAGCATTTTGAATAACGAGTATTGATAGGCAGACTGCAATAATTGTCATTATCGTGCGTGTGTAAGTATCCATTGTTGATCTCCGTATTTACGATTTGAATTCCAATTGATTGAGGTAAGCTGTTATTGATTGTATCAATGAAGCATGCCTATTTGGGACTGTGGATAGACTCTTTATTTTCGTTCCAAATAAGTTCATTCTGAGCATTGAAACACTCTGACTCATTATCTCTAAGATTCATTTGGAACGTCAAGGAGTCGATTATGTTGATAGGATATGCTCGGACATCCACTATTGATCAGGACGCCGGTCTAGCGGCTCAGGAGCGCGATTTAAGGGTGCAGACCAGTGCGCTTCAAGAATTGTGACGAGTGATACGTGGGCACTATCGCCGGCAAGAGCAATTTTCATAATTGTTCTCCTCTCATTACGCGCAACACTAAGTTACCAATACTGCTGTGACTTTTTGACAAATTCCAATATAACCGTTAGCGTCCCATGCTGAGCGCCCAATAAATAAGCCATCAATCGATGGGCGGCTTGCAAGATCTATGCAATTTTCGGAGTTGACGCTGCCACCGTAAAGAACCGTTAAAGCTATTCCCATTAACTGTTGCGTCATAGCCTTGATTTTTTCATGTTCCCGATCGGCAAAATCGGGATCGGCCGGTATGCCGCCTTCGCCGATGGACCAGACGGGTTCATAAGCGAAAAGAACCTGTCGTGCCATTGCGTGATCAAGCCTTGATATGGCAGCTTTGACTTGGCGTTCAAGCACGCGAGATGTTTGGCCTGATTGATATTCGACATGCGTATCGCCGATGCAGACAAGGGGCGTGAGGCCATGCGCAACGGCAGCTTTGACTTTCAACGCAACCGTTTCATCTGTTTCACCAAAATGCGTCCGCCTTTCGCTATGGCCAAGCTCGACCAGTGTCGCGCCACAGTCTTTAATCATTAGTGGCGAGATTTCACCTGTCCATGGGCCTTTGTCTGCCCAGTGCATATTTTGAGCACCGACAATAACATTTGTCGATTTCAGGATGTCGGCTACCGTCGCAATATAAGGAAAAGGCGGAATGATAAAAGGTTGAAGTGTCGTTGATTTGACAAGTGATGAATGAGCAACATGCCGCGCGAAGTCCTCTGCTTCGGTGCGGACCTTATTCATTTTCCAGCTTGTTCCAATGAACAGATTTTTTCTGTTCATCAATTAAATCCTGTCTTTGTGTGAGGCGCCCAATATGCGACGGACTCACGAAGAGCCGAAATGACCGCGCGATCCGTTGGCTCACGCTCGCGAAAAGCCAATTCAAGGCAGAGTTCATTATCATGTCCGCCACCTTGACGGATTGTATCAAGCAATCGGTACGGATTAATTTTTCCGTCTGCATTATACTGCGCCGTGAATGGCCAATGTCCGCCTTTATTCATTGAGCTTTGTTTAATATGGATGATAGGCGATTGAGTCGCAAATTCTTGCGCCCAAGCATAAGGATCAACATCGCGCGGGTCAGGTGAAGTCACATCACCATGATCAATATCAACCATTGGCTTGAAGGGAATTGGCAGATTGTGCGGGTCAATCCATCGCTGTAATTCATGACATGCCGCAATCGTATGGCCGATCTCGCGCGCCACCGACATTGGTTCCCAAAACAGATAGGTCAGGCCGCACTTTTTTGCATGTTCTGCGACGTCGTGCCAACAGGTAAGCGCAACTTTCATAATTGCGTCTCGTCGTGCTATATCGTCCTGATCGCGATAGGTGAGGATAGCAAACTGTGTGCCGATCGCGGGTGCCCCAAGATCTGCCGCAATGTTAGCCATGGTTTTGAACCAACCGACATAGTAGGCTCGGACATCTGCGTCCGGATGGCCGAAATGATTGAGCCGTCCATAGGGACCCGTCATCAAAGAAGTAATTTTGACGCTACGTGACTGTGCCGATTTTGACATACGATCGGTTAAGCGTCGGATCGTGCTCGTATCCCATGATGGATTGATGAATTCATGTACAAGCTGCACATGGCCGATGCCAATTTCGCCCGCGAGGACTGCGATAAGCTCCTCCGGTTCGGCAAAGCGATTGACGAAGGGATTTGTATTGACCGCCAGGGTGAAGCCCATGACACCTCCCGCTCGAATATTGCAGTGCAGCATAAATTTTGAATTGACAAACGACGTTAGCTGAAAAATATTTCAAGTGAAGAAAAAAAATCAATCTGATCGGGCGTTTGCACCGCTCATCTCTCACTTAAATACCCCTTAAGTTGTCGCAACGGGAGGCGGCACCTCATGAACTTTGGCCATCCGTTAAATTCTGACGAGCGGATTTCTTTTTGGCCAGATCACGGACGAGTCGACCAATCGCTGGCTCGTAGTATAGGAACCCTAAATTGCTTATTACTTAAATATAAACCGCAGAACTGAAATCGTATAGACTTATCACAAAACATTAAATTAGGAGAATCATGATGTATGATAAAGAAAGAGATTTATTTGAGGCTTTTACAAGAAGTCAAATTAACCGTCGCGAACTGCTTGATCGGGCAGGTAAGCTCGGCCTTGGTGCTGCAGCATCAACTTCACTTCTCGGTGCAGCTGCATCAAAAGCACTCGCTGCGGATTTCGATTGGAAGAAATTTTCCGGCAAGACCGTCAAATTACTTTTGAACAAGCATCCCTATGTAGACGCCATGATCGCCAACCTTGAAAACTTTAAGGCTCTGACGGGCATGAATTTGACCTATGATGTGTTTCCTGAAGACGTTTATTTCGACAAGGTCACAGCAGCGCTGTCATCGAAATCGGATCAATATGATGCCTTCATGACCGGCGCCTACATGACATGGACCTATGGCCCTGCCGGGTGGATTGAAGATCTCAATCAATACATCAAGGATCCGGCAAAAACCAACCCGCAATATAATTGGGAAGACGTTTTACCCGGTCTTCGTGCATCTACAGCTTGGAATGGTGTACCAGGTGGAGCACTCGGCTCACCAGATGCGAAACAATGGTGCATTCCATGGGGCTATGAGCTTAACAATCTCGCATACAACCGCAAACTCTTCGACAAGGTCGGCGTAAAGGTTCCAAAGAACCTGAATGAACTCGTCGATGTTGCGGGCAAGATCACGAAAGATGCTGGTGGCCCTTACGGTGTCGGTGTCCGTGGCTCACGCTCCTGGGCGTCGATCCACCCAGGTTTCCTCTCGGCCTATGCCAACTTTGGCCAGAAAGATTTCACCAATAATAATGGTAAGTTAAAGGCAGCGATGAACACGAAGGAGTCAAAAGCCTTTCATTCGACCTGGGTGAAGATGATTCAGGACTCGGGTCCGAAAAACTGGTCGACCTATACGTGGTATCAGGTCGGCACGGATCTTGGCGCTGGTGCATCAGGCATGATTTTTGATGCTGACATTCTCGGCTACTTTATGAATGGCGGCGAAAACAAAGAGAAGGGCAATCTTGGATATGCGGCATTCGCTGCAAATCCGGATGCTAAAGCGCCGACGCCAAACGTCTGGATTTGGTCGCTCGCGATGTCGAGCTTCTCGAAGCAAAAAGACGCGGCTTGGTACTTCATGCAGTGGGCTTCGTCGATGGAGCATGATCTGTTCGGCGCTCGTAAGATGGACTTCGTCAATCCGGTCCGCGCTTCGGTGTGGAAGGATCAGGAATTTCGTGACCGTATTGGCAAGTCCTATCCGGGTTATCTCGAGCAGCACGATACATCGGCACCAGGTGCGAAAATCTACTTCACCGCTCAGCCTTTGTTCTTCGATTTAACAACTGAATGGGCGGCCACCTTACAGAAGATGGTTGCGAAGGAAGTACCAGTTGATGAGGGCCTTGATAAGCTCGCGGCAAATATCGACAAGCAATTGAAGGATGCCGGTCTGGGCTAGGATAAGCGAAACGATGCGCGTTGTGCTCCGTGTGCAAAAATTTTCCCTTCGCGGTTCGAAGCCGCGGAGGGATTTCTACAAAAAATTAAATTGAAAAACTTATCGTCTTTGTGATCTTATAAGGTTGACTGAGTGCGATGATGAATCCGAGTCCATCCCGTCCATCTGCGCAGCGCACAAAATCCACAATTTCGATCAAGCGGATCATGCCCTATCTTTTAAGCTTACCCGCTTTGTCGATATGCGTCGGCATCATCATCCCTTTCTTTGTTGCGGTATGGTATTCGACCTTGCGTTATCGCATGAATCTGCCCGCCATGTGGGGCTTTATTTGGTTTGATAATTATATTCAATTTCTTACTGACAAGGCATTTTGGAATACAGTTTGGATTTCGCTTTTATATACGGTTCTCACCGTCGGGCTCGAATTACTTTTGGGTCTCGGAATCGCTCTTCTCTTGCGCAAACGTTCGACTTTCAACAATGCGGTCTCAATTGTTCTTCTGTTGCCCCTCATGACCGCGCCAGCGCTTGCAGCTCTGATGTGGAAATTGATGACCAATCCAAATTTTGGGATTCTCTCTTATATCGTCGGCCTTATCGGTCTAACTGATTTTCGCTGGGCGTCTGATCCAAAGACAGCTTTGCTTACTGTCGTCCTCGTCGATATCTGGGTTTATACGCCATTCATTATGATATTGCTTCTGGCGGGTTTGCGTTCTTTGCCGCAGCAACCCTTTGAAGCTGCAGCGCTGGATGGTGTTCCACGCAGTTTCGTGTTTTTCCGCATTACACTGCCGATGTTGATGCCCTATATCATCACCGCTTCACTGTTCCGCTTGCTTGACTCAATTCAGCAATTTGATGTCGTCTACGCGATGACGCAAGGCGGGCCAGGCGATAAATTAATGGTCTTTCAGGTGCAAGCATATCTTGAATTTTTCCAATATACAAATGTAGGCCGTTCAGCGGCACTGCTGATGGTCTTGTGGCTGATCACCAATATCCTGTCGACTATCTTTATCAAAAACTGGTTGCGCTTACGCGAACGTGCGCGCGGTCATGCGTAAGGAAACATGCTATGGATAATGTATCGCCAATTGAAAAAGTCTTGAAGTTAGCCGCGCTCACGCTGATCCTGATCTTTTTCATGTTTCCAATTTTTTGGATTCTGCTGATGTCATTTCAGACCAACGAAACAATTTTGCGGATTCCTCCAAGCATTGTTTTTGAACCGACCTTATCTAATTACGAAGCTCTCATTCGGGGCAAACTCGTATCGACGGCCGGCACGCTCGATATCGCCTTTATGAGCAATCTATTGAACAGTGTGATATTGTCGACCTCTTCGGTTATTCTCGCATTGCTGTTCGGTGTGCCAGCGGCCTATGCATTTGCACGTTACAAATTTAAACTTGGCGAATTTATAGCATTCACCTTATTATCATTTCGGTTTGCACCACCGCTTTTAGTCTTGCTACCGTTATCATTGATTTTCCAAAAGATTGGTCTCGCCGATACCTATATCGGTCTTGTCTGGGTCTACCAGCTAATTGCCTTGCCGCTGATTCTTTGGATTGTGCGCGGTTATTTTGAGGATATCAGCCCCGATATTGAGCATGCATATCGGATCGCGGGGCATGGCTGGAGAAAGACATTCCTGAAAGTTGCCGTGCCGCTTGCAGGACCGGGCATCGCCGCCGCCGGCCTATTAGCTTTTATCTTCTGCTGGAACAATTTCGTCTTCGCTTTGATACTGGCGTCCGCCGACAAACAACCGGTCACCGTTGGCGCACTGGCTTTTGTAACCGCGTCAGGAATTCAATATGGTCAAATTGCAGCAGCCATTGTTTTATCAGCAACACCGACACTGGTTATTGCACTTTATGCGCAACGTTATCTCGTCGAAGGTCTCTCGCTCGGCGCGGTGAAAGGATAATCCGTGTCTCTGTCTTTGCGCCATATTTCGAAATCTTTTGGACGTGCAACAATTTTTTCGGATATTTCACTTGATGTGGCGGAAGGCGAAACAGTTGTACTGTTTGGACCATCTGGTACGGGTAAAACTGTTTTAATGCGTATTATCGCCGGTGTCGAAGACGCGGACAATGGTATTATAATGATTGATAATCGCGATGTGACAAATTCCTCGCCGGATAATCGTGGTGTCGGCATGGCATTCCAAAATTTTGCTCTCTTTCCGCATATGTCTGCTTATGAAAATGTTGCGAGCGCATTAACGGCGCGTGAGGGCTCCGCCACAATAATACAAGAACGTGTCAATTCAATTGTGAAACTTTTAAAAATTGATCACGTGATGGGGCATAGCCCTCGTGAATTGTCGAATGGTCAGAAGCAACGCACGGCGCTGGCACGCGCGCTTGTCGGAGCACCGCGCGTTTTACTGTTGGATGATCCACTTCGCAATGTAGACGCAAAATTGCGTTATGAGATGCGGCTCGAATTGCCGAATCTTTTACGGCGCTTTGGATCCGCTGTTCTTTATGTAACGCAGGATTATAAAGAGGCCATGGCCCTTGGCCATCGCATCGCAGTGCTACAAGGCTCGCGAATTATTCAGGCTGCATCACCGATTGATATTTATGAGCGACCGGAATCTTTAATAGTCGCAAAACTATTTGGTGATCCGACAATCAACGTGCTACCGGTTATGCCTCGCCTGCATGGTGATGAAGTTATTATCGAGATAGATGGCGTATCAATATCCATTGGTCAGTATTATCGTGATGCGGTGGGAATAGAGGCAAGTTTAGCATTACGTCCTGAGCATCTTGTCGTGTGCAGCACACCGGGCGCCAATTCGTTTCCGGTTGAGATTGTTGCTGAGACACCCCTAAATGAAAAAACGGTTCTTTTGACGCGGACCAGATCGGGTACTGAAGTACTTGTATCCATGCCGGCGATTAATGAGGGTACCATTCCGCTCGGTTTAGGGTTTGTAAGTTTTGATCCGAAATCAGTTTTACTTTTCGATCGCTCGACTGAGCGTCGCTTGAGATATTTCGATCGCTGAGGTGTGATAATGGATGATGAAATCGTACTCTCGATCGACAAAGTTGACAAAATCTATGAGCGGCGAAACTTAGCGCCGGTGCATGCTGTCAAAAATCTTTCAATGCAGGTAAAGAAGGGCGAGATCGTTGCGCTGCTTGGCTCTTCGGGTTGCGGCAAAACTTCAACTTTACGAATGATCGCAGGATTTGAATCTTTGTCAAATGGCTCGCTCATACTTAATGGACGCAGGATTGATACTTTACCGCCATCAGCTCGCAATGTAGCGATGGCTTTTGAAGGGTATTCGCTTTACCCGCCGCTAACCGTACGCGACAATATTTCCTTTGCTTTGAAATCATTGCGGTTGCCGGTAAATAAGATGGCTGAAAAAGTTAGCAAGGTTGCAGAGATGATCGAAATTGGATCGATCCTTGATCGATATCCTTCGTCTATTTCTGGAGGGCAGCAACAACGTGCGAGTTTGGCACGCGCCTTGGTTAGATCCGCTGATCTTTATCTGCTTGACGAACCGATGGGGCAACTCGAGCCGCAATTGCGTGCGGTGCTGCGCGGCCGTATTAAGCGTCTTTTGAACGAAAATCGCATGACAGCAATTTTTGTAACTCATGATCAGACAGAAGCTAATGCGCTTGCCGATCGTATCGCGGTGATGGAAGACGGAATGCTACAACAATTTGCTAGTCAACATGAACTGAAGGAGCACCCGGCTAATCTGTTCGTTGCGACTTTTATCGGCGAACCTCCTATGAATGTCTTTGATGCAATGGTACAGCGTCATGGAACACAGATTGTGTTTCATATCAAGAATGGCCCAAATATTACGGTAGCTTCCACTGAAGCTACCAAACTCGTTGGCGCTCGCGAATTTGTCACAATTGGAATTCGCCCTCATAATGTTATTGTAAGTTCGGGCTCTTTGAAAGCAAAGATTATCTCTAATCAATGGCTAGGCGATCAGAGTCATCTGGCTTTATCAGTTGCCGGCAAGCTTCTTGTCGCCGTCAGTCATCACCGAGTTGTCGCACAAGTTGGTAACGAAATTGCCTATGATTTACCAAATAACTGTTTGCATGTTTTTGACAATACAAATGGAGCAGCATTGATCCATGGAGTTGAGAAGTCATGACACGGGATATTCTTGTTGGTCTTGATGCAGGAACATCTGTTATCAAATCAGTGGCATTTCTGCGTGATGGTCGACAGCTTGCAAGTTTTTCAATTTCTAATACGTATCATAATGTTCAGAATGGCGGTTCAGAGCAAGATATCCTGCAGACGTGGATAGATGCCGCAAAAACATTGCGCGGTCTTCAGGAGCATATTCCGGATTTACCGGATCGTATCCTTGCACTTTCATTGACAGGGCAGGGGGATGGCAATTGGTTGATTGACGAGACGGGCGAGCCCGTGCAACCTGCATGGCTCTGGCTCGATTCGCGATCTGCCGATATTGTTGACGAGTTTTCCGCGAGCGGACAAAATAAGATCACGTATCAATGTACCAATACAGGCCTCGCAGCCTGTCAAATGGGTCCGCAGCTCGTTCATATGATGCGTCACACGCCAGAAATTTTAAATCGCACTGCTACAGCGTTTCATTGCAAAGACTGGCTTTATTTCAAATTGACTAGCGCGCGCGCGACCGATCCGACCGAAGGACTTTTTACGTTCGGTAATTTTCGTACGCGCCAATATGATGATGCCGTAATTGATGCGTTAGGCTTGCGGGAGTACAAAAGACTCTTGCCTCCGCTTGTTGATGGCGCGATCACCCATCATTGTTTGACAGGTAGGGCGGCTGCCGATACGGGCTTACCGGAAGGTTTGCCGGTAATACTTGGCTATGTCGATGTGATCTGTACCTCTCTCGGCGCTGGACTTTATGATGCAACCGGTGATGCAGGCGTCTCTGTTGTTGGTTCAACTGGTATGCATATGCGCTTCGCTAAAACGTCCGCCAAAGTTACACAGAATGCCGATTGCACTGGCTATACAATGGCGTTTCCTGTTGCAAACAGCTACGCACAAATGCAGTCCAATATGGCTGCTACGTTGAACATTGATTGGCTGGTCGATCTTATCCGCAGTGGTTTTGATTTGTTCAAGTACGAGCGTAATAAGCGCGATGTCCTATTGACACTTGATCAGGCGATTGCCACAAGCGAGTCTGGCCAACTTATATATCATCCTTATATCTCGGAAGCGGGCGAGCGCGGTCCGTTTATTGATGCGTCGGCGCGCGCCAGTTTTATTGGCCTCTCGTCGCGCCATAATATTGTTACTCTCGGACGCGCAATTTACGAAGGTCTTTGCTTCGCGGCACGGGATTGCTATCTGGCGATGGGCCCGATGCCGAAAGAAATCCGGTTAACTGGTGGTGCGGCGCGAAGCTCGGCTTTGAAAAAGATCATGGCCTCCGCGCTTGGTGCGCCTGTGCGAACAAGTTCGCAAGAGGAAGCGGGTGCGGCCGGCGCGGCGATGATCGCCGCCGTCAATCTAAATCTTTATTCGTCCATGGATGAATGTGTCGACGAATGGGTGATGCCGAAACTTGGCGAGCCCGTGATGCCGGATCCCCGTATTGCCGATCATTATGATCGGCTCTTTCCGTCTTATCTGTCTTTACGCAAAGCGGTTGCGCCGAATTGGCGCACGCTGCGCGAATTTTCGAGTGCATAATGTTGAACAAGGAAATTGCAATCATCGGCGATCGTTTCATGCTGCCAAATGTCTTCGCCGACAAAATCATTACCGCCTGTGGCGCGCATCACATGATCCGGCAACTCGAATTGCCATGGCCTGATGAACCGATGGAACATGGCTATGCCGAATCCGGCATGGACGGATTGAAGGAATATATGGGTAATCCTGACCAGATCGTCGATTTTGTCGGCCGCGCTGATATTTTGGTAACCCAACTCGCGCCGTTATCCGCGGGTATGATGGACCGGTTGCCCAAGTTGAAACTCGTGGCCGTGTCGCGTGGCGGTCCCGTCAATATTGACATCAAGGCCGCGCGTGAACGCGGTATCGCGGTTGTTAATACGCCGGGGCGCAATGCCAGCGCGGTTGCCGAATTTGCCGTCGGCGCAATCCTTGCCGAAACACGACTGATCCGTGTCGGACATGAATCCTTGCGGGTGGGGCAATGGCGTGGCGATCTTTATCGTGCTGATCTCACCGGCCGTGAATTGTCGGAAATGACCATCGGAATCGTCGGCTATGGCGCAATCGGCACGCGATTGGTCAAATTACTGAAAGCCTTTGGCTGTAAGATTCTGGTGTGCGATCCCTATGTGCAGTTGAATGCTGAAGATCATATGGACGGTGTTGAGCATGTCGCATTAACAGACCTTCTTGCCGCGGCTGATGTGGTTTCACTTCACGCGCGGGTGACCGGCGAAACAACCGGCTTTATTGGTGCCGATGCGTTTGCGAAAATGCGAAAGGGCTCTTTTTTTATCAATACGGCACGCGGTCCGCTTGTCGATTATACGGCACTATATGATGCACTGGTGTCAGGCCATCTCGCGGGAGCTATGCTCGATACATTCGCTATCGAGCCGGTTCCCAAAGATTGGCCCTTGTTGCATCTTCCGAATGTTACATTGACGCCGCATATTGCCGGTGCGTCTGTGAAGACGGTGACCTATGCTGCGGAGGAAGCTGCAGCCGATGTTCATCGCTTTATGATCGGTGAACCCCTCCATCACTTAATATAGGCCTTTGTAAATTAATCATGTCCGATCTTGACACGGTTGATCTTCTTATTATCGGTGGTGGCGTAAATGGCGCCGGTATCGCCCGTGACGCCGCCGGCCGTGGTCTTAAAGTTTTGATCTGCGAGAAAGATGATTTTGCGCAAGGAACAAGTTCGCGGTCCGGCAAACTTGTCCATGGCGGGTTACGCTATCTCGAATATTACGAATTTCGGCTTGTTCGCGAAGCGTTGATTGAGCGAGAAGTTTTGCTGGCAGCTGCGCCTCATATCATTTGGCCGATGCGATTTGTGCTCCCGCACTCGCCCGAACAGAGACCTACTTGGCTTATTCAGATTGGCCTGTTTTTATATGACCATCTGGGAGGGCGTAAAAAGTTGCCGGCCTCGCATCGTATCGATCTTCGCCGCGCGCCGGAAGGCAAGGCGATCAAAGACAATTATCTTACAGCCTTTGAATATTCGGATTGCTGGGTCGACGATGCGCGTTTGGTATTATTGAATGTTCTGGACGCTCATTTGCGCGGCGCGCAAGTGCAGGTGCGTACCGAAGTTGTATCTGCGCGGCGCGACGGCGAAATATGGGTTGCCGCGCTGAAAGATCAAAATGGCGAACAGCACCGTGTGAGAGCGCGGGCGCTCGTAAATGCAGCCGGACCTTGGGTTGAAAATGTTATTGGCGATATTGCGGGACAAAATTCCCAACGGCGCGTACGGCTTGTCAAGGGCAGTCATCTAATCGTCAAAAAATTCTGGGATGGCCCGCAAGCCTATATTTTGCAGAACGATGACAACCGCATCATCTTCGTCAATCCCTACCAAGATGATTTGTGCCTGATCGGCACGACGGATATTCCTTACAATGGTCGACCTGAAGATGTTGCCATTGATCAGGTTGAGACCGATTATCTGCTTCGTGTCATCAACCGGTATTTCAAAGCGCAATTGTCGCGCGCCGATATTGTCAGCCAATATTCTGGCGTGCGTCCGCTTTATGATGACAATGCTGGAAATCCCTCTGCAGTGACGCGCGATTATGTGTTTGATCTCGATCAGACATCGGACGGAGCGCCTATGCTCTCGGTGTTTGGTGGCAAAATTACGACTTATCGCAAACTCGCTGAACACGCGATCGAGAAGCTGATACCTTTTTTCCCGAAGGCGGGAAAAGCATGGACATCGTCGGCTTGTTTGCCGGGTGGCGATATCGCGAATGCCGATTTTGATCAATTTGTGACCGCGTTGCGACAGAAATTTTCGTTTCTGTCTCCGAGCTTATCGCTGCATTACGCTCGACTTTATGGGACGCGAGCCGGGCTTGTCATCGGTCAAGCCAAATCTCTTGCCGATTTGGGACGCCATTTCGGCGGCGATCTTTATGGGGCCGAGATCGATTATTTGAAATCGCATGAATGGGCGATGACGGCAGATGATATTCTCGATCGTCGCACAAAGCATGGTTTACATCTGACACAAGAGCAGCGCAGAGCAGTTGATAATTATCTGGGGCGCTAATGATGACTGATTGCGTTCTCGGGATTGATATCGGCACATCAGGTGTCCGCATTGCAGCTATTGATCTTGCCGGAAAGGTTTTGTCTTTCTCAACTTCGCCCTTGTCGCCGTCGGAGATTCGTGACGGCCATGCGACGCAGAATCCCGATGAGTGGTGGCAAGCCGTTGGCACAGCACTCGATCAGCTTGACCATACATCATTGACAATTCTTGCGCTTGCGATTGACGGAACATCGGGAACGATTTTACCGATCGACGAGCGCGGTCAGCCGCTCCGTCATGCATCCATGTATCATGACATTGCAGATCCTGATGCCGTGACCAATGTTGAACATGCGGCACCAAAATCGACAGCCGCGCGCGGACAGACCTCGCCGCTTGCCCGCGCACTGTCGCATCTGCGCGCATACCACCGCATCATCCATCAGGCCGATTGGATCGCCGGACAATTTCTTGGCCGCTACAATATGACGGACGAGAATAATGCATTGAAGACGGGATATGATCCGGTCGAAAGACGTTGGCCCGATTGGATGAATGCGCTTGAGTTTGACATGTCGCTTCTGCCAAATGTCGTGCCGGCCGGTTACCCTTATGGTCTCATTGCTCCGGCTGTTGCGGATCGTTTTCGTTTATCTCGCGATACAAAGATTGTCGCTGGCACAACCGACGGATGCGCGGCTTTTCTTGCGAGTGGCGCCATGCAGCATGGCGACGGCGTTACTTCGTTGGGCACAACTTTAACAATCAAGCTCCTGTCTGATGTGCCGGTATTTGCGCCTCATTTTGGAATATATAGTCATCGCATAGGGGATGATTGGCTCGCGGGTGGCGCGTCCAATACGGGGGGCGCGGTTCTTGCGCATCACTTCAGCGTCGAGCAGATGAACGCGCTTGAAGTGGAGATGTCTCCTGATCAGCCGACCGGATTAGATTATTATCCGCTTCTCAATCCTGGTGAGCGCTTTCCGATCAATGATGCAACATTACCGCCACGCATGACGCCTCGGCCGAACAGTGACGCAAAATTTTTGCAAGGTCTCTTTGAGGGGATCGCGCAGATTGAAGCTCTTGCCTATCATCGTCTGGAAGAGCTTGGCGCAACCCATTTGACATCTTTGCGCAGCGTCGGAGGCGGCGCGCGCAATCGTGCCTTTACAGAAATCCGTTCAAGAGCGCTAAAGGTGCCGATGCAGATTGTTCTCAGTGATCATGCTGCAGTGGGTGTAGCGCGTCTTGCGTGGCGAGGGATTGGTTATGCTTCTTAACGGTCTTGCTGACATCGCCGGATATTACGATGCGATGTTGATCGATCAATATGGTGTTTTGCATGACGGGCATCATCTTTATCCAAATGTTCTGGATGCGCTTGAGCACCTGAGTCGCGTCAATATTCCCGTTGTGATAATTACAAATTCAGGCAAGCGATCTGAGTATAATATTGAACGCTTGCTTCGCCTCGGCATTCCGCGTTCTTATTTTTTGGATTGTATGAGTTCCGGTGAAGTTTGCTACCGTACCTTGTCGGTGCGCAATGTCAAAATGATCGGGCGTTCGGGCGAAAATTATGGCTTCACTGATGTCGTGGATGTTCAATCCGCCGACGAGGCGGAAGTGGTCCTTATCCTCGGTTCCGACACCCCACGCCTGGCCCTCGATGATTATAAAATCATGCTCGCACCCTATGTGCAGCGTGGATTGATGGCGATTTGCTGCAATCCTGATCTCAAAATGATTACGAAAGACGGGCTTCAGTTCGCTCCCGGCGCGATTGCGCAGCTTTATGCAGAGTTGGGTGGACAGGTCCGCTGGATCGGCAAGCCTTATCCGGAAATCTATCATGCCGCATATTCTCTCATTAAGAGTTCAACGCGCGTCCTCTGTATCGGCGATAGTCCCGATCATGACATCGCCGGAGGGCAAGCCGCAGGATTTGATACGCTGTTGGTGATGACAGGTATATCGGCCGGTCTGGAGATGGCCGGTATTCGTCCCGTGCCAAAATTTTTTATGGAGTCATTCCGGTGGACGAGCTTGAAAAGTTAAAGAGGCTATCTGCAGAAATCGGTTGTGATCCGCTCCTCGTTCAGGCTGCGGGCGGCAACACGTCGATCAAAGACGGATCGGTCATGTGGATCAAGGCGTCCGGTACATGGCTGAGCGAAGCCATGACACGCGATATATTTGTGCCTGTAGCGCTTGATTGCTTGCTAGATGGGATCAAGCGTAATGACGCGGATGCCGAAGCATGTGTGGCGTATGTGCGCTCAGATTTGAACGCTCTCAGTTTACGTCCGTCGATTGAGACCACTGTTCATGCATTGATGCCGCAAAAAATTGTGATGCATGTGCATTGTGTGAATACAATCGCATACGCAATTAGGATCGATGTGGAGACTATTTTAAGCCAAAAGCTTTCCGATTTTCGCTGGGCCTTTGTTCCTTATGCTCATCCTGGGCGGACATTAGCTAACGCAATTACCGCACGCATTAAGCGCGATACAGATGTATTGATCCTCGGCAATCATGGACTTGTCGTGGCAGCCGATACTGTTGATCAGGTGGAGGCTTTACTGCGCGCGGTTTCATCAACACTTAGCATTCCTGCGCGCCACGTGAATCCTGTCAATCGTGATGCCTTGCAGCGGCATGCAGACGACACCGAGTATCGCCTCGCGAAAGATGAAGTGACGCATGCTGTTGCAACCGACCCCTATATTTTACGGATTGCGGGTGAGGGTGTGTTCTATCCCGATCATGCCGTATTTTTAGGCCGCGGCATCTCTCAAGACATGACGTTGCGTCCGCCGATTCTTGCAGTCGCTGGCCTAGGTCTTCTTATCAGACAGGATGCGAAATCAGCCGTTGAACCGATGGCGCGCTGCATCGCCGATGTATTTTTGCGCATTATGCCGGACAACCCAATTCAACCGATTGACCATGAAAATGTGCATCGCCTGCTTAATTGGGAGGCCGAAATTTACCGGCAGAATTTGAAATTATAAAACATATGTTTTATTTCAAGTTGTTATAAGAAATTTTCATATTGAAAATACTTAATTTACTCGTTTGTGCTCAGTTTGAATAACCTCATATTTGTACTATTTTATGAGGTTGCGGAGAATGCGTAACTGTTTGATATCGCTTAACAAATAACAAAAATCAATTTTTACTGTTTTATTTAACATCAGAAAATATACCGTTAGCTACAGAAAGATGAGGTTGGAGATTATTTATTCAGCCGCTCGGCAACAAGACCAGCCAGGGCGTAAGCTTCATGGTATTCGTGCGATTTTAATCCGTCGACCACGCCTTTGCAGTCGGTCTCGCGCCAGTTTTGGCTGACTTTCCATTTTCCTGTTATGGCGGTGATTTCAATTTCAATGCAAACAATGCCTCGCATCTGTGCGTCGATATACGGAGCAGGGGCGTCGTCAACGGACCATGGCTTTGGATAGTCACCGTCCATTATGTCGGTCAGTTCGCGAATTTGGCGGCCGAGCCATTCACCAGTCTCGATAATTCGTGCTGTTCTACGATACTGAACCATCGTGTAATTCCATGTCGGCACGACTTTGCCTGTTTCGCGCTTTGTTTCATTAATACGGGATACGCATAGAGTTGCGCGTGTCCAGCAACCGCGATGTTTTGTCTTTAAAACATCTCACCGCCCATGATGCCATCAGAATAGCGTAAAATAAGGGGGTGGAAAGCGTACTACAAAATAGAAGCTGAAATAAATTTCATTAGCAAAATTTTATTTCATTACTGCCCATCCTTTACCTTGCGCTCCTCTAAGTCGAACGAGCCTGTTTAGAACTTCAACGACGTTCTCACCTCGCAATCGATGTCCGACTTCGATTGCCAATCCTTCGCGTGTGGAAATATCGACAACCGTCAAGGCGTGGAACTT
>Ga0194122_10002927_pt1 | contig 18057 bp, 17 predicted proteins | sample TA2MahCa10mmetaG_FD_155487 | JGI IMG/M metagenome (GOLD analysis project Ga0194122, IMG submission 155487) | Freshwater microbial communities from Lake Tanganyika, Tanzania - TA2015021 Mahale Deep Cast 10m | ecosystem: Environmental > Aquatic > Freshwater > Lake | place: Tanzania: Lake... | reverse complement strand
TTGGATACTGTTCAACCGGGATGCATCCCAGCACCTTGTTGTTTTTGATCATGTAATTCGGGATATATCCGAACTGCGTATGGTCAATTGTCAGGTTCGGGGGTTGGAAGAGCTCTACTGTATACCTCTTGAATACGCCCTTTTTAACTACCTGTAGTATGGAACAATGGAGGAGTATACCTGGGCTTGGCGGTAAATATAAGTGTAGTAGTTATGGGAGGATAGCAGTGGAATTTAAGAAGTTTTGCAGGATTACCAATGGTACTATCGGGAATCGTGGATACATGGTTCTTTATTTGGCTAGTGGTAAAAGAAAAAGGGTGCACAGATTGGTTGGTGAGCTGTTTATCGATAAACCTATGGGTAAAGACCAAATAAACCATAAAGACTTTAATAAACAAAACAACCATGTCGACAATCTTGAATGGGTTACACTATTAGAAAATCTTGCACATGCACATAGAGCTGGAAGACTTGGCAGGGGAAGGAAGATATGAAAAAGCATACAAGGATTTACTTTGAATACTTTGGATATGGCGCAGAAGATTTTATCCCTTGTGAACTCTGTGGCTCCCGAGCTGTCGACATTCATCATATTGATTGCCGGGGTATGGGTGGCGGCAAAACTAAAGACAAGATCGAAAATCTAATGGCACTCTGTAGAGCGTGTCATCTAAAGTATGGCGATAAAAAACAACATATTGATTACTTAAAATCCGTACACAATGAAAGACTCTAAAACCCTGGAGAGGATTGCCCTCCTCCACCCTAAACTCCGTGAAGAGGCAACCGAGATATATGAAGAGATATGTAAGCGACTTACCGGCAAAGCCATGTGCCGCTTTTCTTTCACCCTTCGAACTTTCGCTGAGCAGGATGCACTCTTCGCTCAAGGCAGGACCAAACCAGGCAAGGTAGTCACCAAGGCCAAAGGCGGACTGTCCATGCACAATTATGGATTGGCGATTGATGTAGTACTCCTGCTCGACCGTGATGGCGATGGTATATTCACCGAAGCTTCCTGGGACACCAAAGGTGATTATGATGCAGATGGTGTAGCTGACTGGATGGAGATCGTCCAGGTGTTCAAAGAGCACGGATGGGAATGGGGCGGGGACTGGAAGTTCTATGACGCTCCCCACTTCCAGAAGACCTTTGGTAAATCAGTTCGTGATTTGCTCGCTCTATACAACGCCAAGAAGGTAGATGCAAACAACTACGTACTTATTTAACTTTATATTAGATTTATACTATATATTTTAGCGGCATGATTTTACTTATCATCTCGCTGCTATTTTTTAAGACTACCCAATCCATACCCACCCCTGCTGGATACACGAGAGTTCAGACAGATGGATTCGGATCTTATCTGAGGAACATCGCCCTCAAACAAGACAACACAGTTTATCTCTACAACGGAGAGAAGAAAGCCAACCAGTCCGCACAGTACGCAGTGATGGATGTATCGGTTGGTGGTCAAGATCTCCAGCAGTGTGCTGACGCTGTCATGCGACTTAGAGCAGAATACTTGTTCTCTGTTCGCAAACAGATATCATTCCGCACCGTGAACGGGAATTACTTCCCCTTCCACGGGACTGCACACGGCCATCTGACCAAATACCTGGATGTGGTATTCAAGACCTGCAACTCCTATAGCCTGGAGCAGCAGATGAAGCCCATCCCGGTTAAGGACATCAAGATCGGTGACGTACTGATCAAGGGTGGATTCCCTGGCCATGTGGTGATTGTTGTGGACATGGCCGTTAACGCCAAAGGACAGAAAGTAATGATGCTAGCGCAAAGCTATATGCCAGCCCAGGATATTCATATTTTGAAAGGGCCTGACGGCCCATGGTATCCTGTACAGGAAGGAGTGATTGAAACCCCCGAGTGGACCTTCTACTCCAACCAGGCCAGAACTTGGTAGTTTTTTTGAAAAGTACCCCTGCTATTCCTAGCGGGGCTTTTTGTTAAAAACTCTGTTGATAAAAAACCATCTATTCGTGCAATACTCTCTAATTTAGAGTATGCAATCCCCGACCCGTATCATCGTATCTATTGAGAACAAATTCAAGGACAAGACTGAGTCGGGCATCTACATTGACACATCCTTCAACAAAGAGCAACATGTTGTCATCACCGGGAAGGTGGAAGCTATAGCCAAGAGGCTACCCAAAGACTTCCAGGCTGATGGCTTTTATGACACAGTTAAGGTTGGTGATAAAATATACTTCCACTACCTGGTCCTCCTGGACGAGGACAACAAGATTCATCTAGACAAAGACTACTACACGGTAGACTACTTCCAGGCCCTGGCCACTGTCAGGGATGGGAAGATATTTCCCGTTGGCGAACATATCCTTGTCGAGCCAATAGAGGAAGAGGTCACCAGCTCTATCATCATACCAGACTCCGCCAAGAAGAAAGAAACCAATCGTGGCCGTGTGTTTGCATCGAACGATCCGGAAATACCGGAAGGTTCGATCGTAGAGTTTGAACCAATAGGCAAATTCGAGAATGAGATCGAAGGCCGGAAGCTCTACGTCATGTACAACTCAAACATACTAGCACGATATGAAAAAGCAGGATAAGTACATCAGGGAGATCGCTGACAGGCTACCGGTTGTTTACGACCGAGCCATCACCGGCTTCTACGAGGACTACAACGAGGAAGGAGAAATGGTGAAGTATCCGCACATTACCACCCATCCCATCAATCACGAACGCAGAATAAGGAAAGCATTTAAGAGTCATGGCATGCCAGGAGTACTACAGTACTTGGCATGGATTCATAAACTACAATTACAAAGAAATGAAACTTTACAAGGACGTGAGGATCTTCAGCACAAAGACAAGGATACTGTTCCTGCACCACTGGGTGCTGTCGCTGAACCTGGAACTATTGGAGATTATAGTCCGGATCCCGTACAGAATGAAGAGTAAAACATACGAAGACTTTTTTAAGCCATTAGAAGAAGTTAAGAAACCAGTCAAGAAAAGAACCGCAAAGAAGAAGCCGGTCAAAAAGAAGTAATGCCTATTAGCGGAGCAGCTATAGAGTCTTTATTTGATTTTGAAATAATGTCTAGGGGTTTTACAATCTCCGCCCCCCGATCTGACACCGCCCCCTATGACCGTGTCGTTGATACTAGATACAAACTATACCGTGTCCAGATAAAAGCGAGGCGAGCATATGGGAAGAGAAGTATGGTGGTCAAGATTGCCAAGTCCAACGATAGGGCATACACAAAAGATGAGGTTGATGTAGTCGCTCTGTATATAGAAGACACTAACGCATGGTATTTATTCCCAATGTCGGAAGTGAAGCGAATGATAAGAGTTAATATCACGGGTGGCGTTAAAGATAAATTCAAGAACAACTGGGCTATATTTTTATGAAAAGATTCCGGATTATATATAAGAACCTTAAGAAGGTTTGGGGCTATGCTGATCTTGATACCAAAGAGGTCATTATTGATAAGAAGGCCACCGGGAAGAAGCACATGGAAATACTTGTCCATGAGGTGAGTCACCTGCTTATGCCGGATGCAACCGAGGAGGAGATCATAAGAATATCCATATATATCACCAACACTCTATGGCAGCAGAAGTATAGGCGAATTGATGATCGTAATCACACACCCCTTCAAGACGGCAGCAAATGAATGAAAGATTTACTACACTTCCAATGTGTTTTTATGTAGAGGATGAGCTGGTAGAAAGCAAACTCCGGATTAACCTGTTCCAGATAGAGGCATATGTTGACACTACCTTTGCTTTAAGCGATGATGACGGCCTACCCACCGAGATGGAAGGTGTCAAGATATTCACTAAGAGCGGGTACGAGTACGATATCCTAATGCCTACCAGTGAGTTCGAGAAACTACTGAAGTAAAAAGCACCCTGTGTTTTCCACATAGTCTATTACCCCCTCTGGTAACTTTGCGGGTGCGATAATCCGTACCAAATGATACCAGACAAAGACTTCTCTATTATGGAGTTTAACCCCCTTATTAAGGGTAAAGTCCTTGAGAAGTACCCCAAACTTAAGAGTGTTATTGGCGATGGAGATGACAAGGTGATCAGGTACATCCTACTGATGTACGACATCAACAGTCCTCTCCGCCATCATTATCCAGAGCTATTCAAACGCAAGGAGCATGCTGCTAACCTGGCGGGATTTGACCTGGATAAGGAAGATGTAACCGGGCTCTTTGACTTTAGGATAAAAACCGATGACGGCTTTGAGCCGAATGATGAGCTTATTCGGCTCACGATGAGTTACCTCAAGTATCAGAACAACATGGTTTGGCTGATGATCGTGAGCAATGAGCAGGCATTCTACGAGTATAACCGTAGGGTGATGATGCCGGTTGACGGTAACAGGGATAAAGATATCCTCCAAGCTGTAGAGATCAAAACCAAGATCATGCAGTCCATGGATGAGATCTACTCCAGGTTACAAAAGTATGGCAGGGATCTGTCTGGCGGAGATGAGAAACTAGAAGAAGTAATCACCAAAAGAAAAAGGTTAAGGCCGGAAGAAATAGCCAATGTTCAAACCAATAGATAACGGTACGGTAGAAGATATCCAAGGTTTAAAGTGTCATATCCCTCCACCAGGATGGATATACAATGTAATTATCGGTGAGATGGAAAGGAGACTAATTCATGCCAGATCGCCAAAGAAAAAAGATCAATACTGGGAAGCCACAAAGCTCCCGAAAGATTATAGCAAACTCCGTGAGAAAGAGCTTGACAGACAGAAAGGAGATGCAGAGTTCTTTGATACAACGCTTGAGCAGTTCAGGACCCAGGAGTGGGACCGAAGGCTGAATGGGTTTTGGTTCTATAACAATGGCACCCCCACCTATATCACTGGCCTCCACTACTTCTACTTGAATTACTGGACCCTGGACACAGGTCTCCCCAAATACAGGGACATCGATCGGAAGTACTTCTACTTCCTTCAGTACTGTATAGAAGATCCGGAGTGTTTCGGTATGGTTGAAATAACCAAGCGAAGACAAGGTAAGACTTTTAGAGGCGGAGTATTTCTCTACGAATACACCTCCAGAACCAAGAACGCCCAGGCGGGTGTTCAGTCAAAGACGGGTTCGGATGCGAAAGCGGTTTTTCGTAAAGCAGTAATCCAGCCATTTAAAAAGTTGCCAGACTTCTTCGTGCCGGTTTTTGACACCAGTAAGGGCCTTACCCCCACATCAGAGTTGAGATTTTACAACACGGTGGTGAAGGGTAAGAATGCCACCCAGATCAGAGATGAGTTGGAGCTAGAGAGTATGATCGACTGGAAAACATGTGAGGCAATATCCTATGACGGACAAAAGCTTCAGAGATATCTGGGTGATGAGGTTGGTAAGACTACCGAGGTGAATGTCTGGGAAAGATACCTGGTTACCAGGTACTGCCATTTGGATGATGAAGGTAGGATTATCGGCAAGTCTCTGCTGACTACAACCGTGGAAGACATGGAGCAGGGAGGAGAGCCTTTCAAGAAGATCTGGCTGAACTCAGACCACACCAATAAGCCAGGGAAGAGAACACCTTCAGGATTATACAGATACTTCTGTCCTGCTGATGAGACTAGGTATTATGATGAGTATGGATATGCAGATAAGGAGAGAGCTCTTAATGAGATCCTGGAAGAGAGGCAGTTGCTAACCAATGACCCCCGAGCTCTGTCCGCAGTGATCCGCAAGGAACCACTGAGTTGGGAAGAGGCATTCAGGATTGATGGCAGTAAGTGCCTGTTCAATGCGATGAAGTTAAATGAGAGGTTAGATAGGTTGAGCTGGAAAGAGAACCTAACGACCAGGGGAAATTTTGTATGGCAGAATGGGGTGAAAGATTCGATAGTGCAATGGGAACCTGCACAGAACGGAAGGTGGGAAGTGGTAAAGCTTTTTGAAAGTGATGATGACAGTAATAAGATTGTTAGACGTGGTGAGTCTTATCATCCCAATAATAATGGTTATGTCATGGGTGTTGACCCCGTGGACCATAACCAAACTCAGGATGGTAGGAGGTCAAATGGCGCAGGGCTTGTACTCCAAAAGTATAACGCAGCCCGTGATAATGACCCGTACAACTTCGCTTTTGTATGTGAGTATATCTATAGGCCAGAAAGTGTGCAGGTGTTTTACGAAGATATGCTCAAGACGGCAGTGTACTACGGATGTAGAATACTGTTTGAAAACCAAAAGATAGGGCTGATGCACTACTTCAACGATCGGGGGTATGGTGATTTTCTGATGTGGTTACCAGAAAGAACACAACCAGGAATCGCAGCTTCTCCCAAAACACACCAACACATAGCCGAACTCACCGAGTCGTACATCAACGACTACTGCGAAAGGGTCTTCTTCAAAGACCTTGTCAAAGACTGGCTCGAGTTCGACATATCAAACACAACAGCATACGATGGCGCAATGGCCGCAGGGTACGCATTGATTGCAGACCAGGCAAAGGTCATCAAACAAGATTTGTCAGCAGTACGAGATGTCACTGACTTTTTTAAAGCTTATAAAATATGAATGCAAGCTTTCCTTCACACCTGATTAATCCGTCCGAGAAGGGCAGAGATTGGGTGTTACAATTCTGCAAAGCAGCCTGGTCAAGTTTCGAGAATGACAACCCCAGGGAGATGTTCTACCACGCCCGCTACCGCTACGAAGTTATTAAGTCGTACGCCATGGGCAACCAGAGTATTAACAAGTACAAGCCGTTGCTTGGTGTTGACGATGAGTCCAAAGAGGACTGGCTCGCCATCGACTGGAGTGTAATTCCTATCGTTCCTAAATTCAGAAGGATCGCTCTTGGTAAACTAAATAAGATCGACTACAACATTGTCGCTACACCCGTTGATTCATTGGCGAATGATGAGATCGAAGATTTCTTCGCTCAGACCAAAGCCAAGCTTTTGATGAGAGAGGAAGCGAAGAAGATAGATCCTGCGCTTCTTGAGAATCCTATCCTAGCTCTTGAACCTAATGAGGCCAAGGATATGGAAGAGCTTGAGATTCAGATGAACTATACGTTCAAGCATCAGATGGCTATCGAAGCAGAGCAGGGTATTAAACTTATTCTCGAGCAGAATGAGATTGAGAAGATGAGAGAGAAGTTAAAAGAGGATTTGTTCGACTACGGTGTTGCAGGTTACAAAGAATACATTGATTCAAATGGTGCTATCAAGGCACGTACGATTAACCCAAGAAACATCCTGATCAATCACTGCAAGAACAAAGACTTCAGTGATGCAGCATATGTTGGTGAGATCATCGAGATGTCCATCTCCGATCTTAAGCAAATGGCGGGTGATACTTTCTCTGCCTCTGAGTATGAGGATATCGCAAAGAATGTTGTTGGCAAGTACGGCAATCCTAGGGAGTGGCCGTCATCTCTTTCAATCTACAATAAAGGTTATGATAATTTCCGTATCAGACTTCTGGACCTCGAGTTCTTCTCCGTTAATGAGATGGTATACGAACAGCGTATTGACAGACGTGGAAATAAAATATACGCTCGTGCTAAATACGAAGAAAGAAACAAACGCAAAGACAAGTTCGAAAGATTCGCTTACAAAGTTGCATACAAGGGAAGGTGGATCATAGATACTAACTATATATTTGACTATGGACTGTGCACTGACATGAAGCGTGCTAAGTCTAGTCTGATGGATACAAAGCTATCCTACCACATCTACGCTCCTGAGTTTTTTGATATGAGGGGTTACGGTATCATGGAGCAGATTATTCCTATCGCTGATGCTATCCAGATTGCATGGTATAGAATGCAGAACGCAATCAACCAGGCAAGACCTAAAGGTATTATCATCGAGATGGGAGCCTTGGAGGATATCCCACTGGGAGCTGGCGGTAAGAAGCTTTCGCCAATGAAGGTTCTGGATCTCTACAACAAGACCGGTACTCTGGTGTACAGAAAGGCTGATGCCCAAGGCCGTATGACCAACTATAAGCCAATCGAAGAATTGGAGAATGGGCTCGGGAGGGATGTAATGAGTTACTACCAGATCATCCAAAATCACATTCAGATGATCAGGGATATCACCGGCATGAATGAGCTGACAGACGGCTCTACTCCTGATCCAAGGACACTGACTACTGTGGCTAAGCTGGCATACGAGGGTACGAATAATGCTTTGGCGCATATTGTACAGTCTGATAAGAAATTGCTAGAATCTTTAGCAAACGCTGTCATCCTGCGCTTGCAGGACGTTGCCAGTGGAGTTAAGGGTTATGTACGGGCTCTTGGTAGTGTTACCATGAGATTCTTCCAGACATCTCCTCACCTGGCACTATACGAGTTTGGAATATTTCTGGAGGATAAGCCTACTGACGATCAGAGGGCTATGCTAATGCAGCAGGTCCAGGCTGGTCAAGCAGGGGGATTACTTGATATTGAAGATGCCATCATCATACAGAATACGGACAACCTGAAGGTAGCTCAACAGCTGTTGGCGTACAAGATTAAGAAGCGCAGACAGGCTGAGGAAGATAAGGCGATGAGAATGCAGCAGATGAACTCTCAGGTCCAGCAGGAGTCTGCAATGGCGGCTGAGCAAGCTAAGCAACAGACCATTCAGGTGGAAGGTCAGATGAAAGCACAACTGATCCAAGTGGAGAAGGAAATGGAAGCTAAGCTCATGGAGATGAAGTATCAGTATGAGCTACAGCTTGAGCAATTGCGCCAGGAAGGAAAGGTTGTAACAAAGCAGGAAGAAAATAAAGGCAAGAAGAGCGTGACCAAAATAAAGATGGGTCAGCCTGATGAAGAACCTATGCTTCAATAAGCAGGGTGTGTTTTCCATTGCTATATCAACAATTGATAAAAACTTTGCATAATCAAACAAAACCCTATGAGCGAACTTGACTTTTCAAATGCATCAGTAGATGATTTCAAGGTACCTGGGCAACCAGAACCTGTCGCTGCTGACAACAATGAGCCAGCACAACAATCAGCTCCGGAACCAGCGCAAGATGCGCCAGCTCCTGAGCCAGTGCAAAGCCAACCAGCCCCAGCGGCTGAAGAGCCGAAAGGCTATGAATTTAAAGACGACTTCATAAAGGGAGTTGTTGAGTTCTATGAAAAAACTGGTGATCTCGCACCGTATCTGCAAGCCAAGTCTGTAGACTTTACAAAGATGTCTGACGAGGAGATTATGAGACGTAATCTTCGTGAGCAGTATTCTGAGCTTTCTGACAAAGCCTTCGATAAGCTTTTCAAGCAACAAGTCTTAGACAAATTTAAACTAGATGCTGAGGAATGGGGACAAGATGATTCTGAGTTGGGCAGAGAATTGCTCAAGGTAGAAGCTTCTAAACTCCGTAACCAGTATGTGGATTGGCAAAGGAATTTTCAGGCCCCGGAACCTGTAAATCAAGATGACACTACCCAAGAGCTCATGCGTGAGTTTGAGGATAATGTCCGTGCAAATGATTTGACAAAGAACATGCTGACTGATAAGAAAATCTCTATCAGTGTTGGCGATGAGTCTTTTCATTTTGAAGTGCCCGAAGCAGATAAATTGCTTGAGATGACTATTGATAATGATAAGTTCTTTAGTCAGTTCGCTTCGCCCAATGGCCAGCTGGACTATAGCAAATGGTATAAGACCGCTGCGTATAGTCAGAACCCAGAGATGTTCGAGAAAGCCTTGATCAACTTTGGTAAAGCACAGGGAAGAGCTGAGGTGACGAAGGAGCTTAAAAACCCAAGTTCGCCCCAGGTCGGTGACGTACCTACGGAGAGTTCGGGGGATTTTACAACCGGACTACTTCAGGCGTTTGCCTCTAGGGGAGTTTCTAAATAACCCTATTAAAAGTTAATAACATGCCAGGTTCAATTGGTCCAATCCAAAAATCCTATGTTTCTTCTGTGTCTTTCTTGGACCAGAGAGAAATCCTTAACAAAGTTCTTGATATCACTAACGAGGAGTCTAGCTTCTTGGATGTGATGGAACTTACTGGTCGCTCAGTAGTAACTTCTATGCCTGAGTACCATCATTTCGTAAACGATGAACTTTATGTTCTTGCAACTGTAACTTCTGGTGGTTCTACTGCCGGTGACACTCTTACACTTATTATCGATGCTACTGCTTTCGCTTATGTAAACATAGGTGAGCAGGTGTTGTTCCCAAGTGGTAAAGTAGGTATCGTTACAGCTAAGAACAGTGCTACATCTGCAATAACTGTAAAGAATGTTGACTCTGCTGATGGTGACCTTCAGGTTGCTGACGGAGGCAAGATCTCTTTCTTCTCTAACGCAGCTGGTGAAGGTTCTTTGAGCCCCGCTTCTAAGCGTTGGAGCCCAACTAAATATGCTAACCAAGTTCAAATCTTCAAGGGCAAATTTGATATCACCGATATCGAAAAAGCTTCTAAAGTTGAAGTTGACTTCAATGGTAAGCCTTTCTACATGTACAAAGGACAGCACGAAAGCTTGATGAAGTTCCGTGGCGATATCGCTTCTGCGTTGATCTTCGGACGTAAGTCTGGCACTAAGTTCTCTGATTCTTCTCCTGCATTGACTGATGCTGAAGGTAAGCCTATCCAAACCACTATGGGTATGGATCAGTATATTACCTCTCTTGGTAAAGACCTGAGCCTTGCTACTGCGGGTACTCTTGCTCTTGCTGATATTCAGTCTTTGACTCAGCAGTTGAACAAAGACCGTGCTCCTCAACAGTACTTCCTGTTCGTAGGAACTACAATGAACATTTTGTTTGACAACTTGTTCAACAACCTCGGTAACTCAGCTCTCCTTTCTCAAGGTGCTCGCTTCCAGATCGCTGGTAAGAACCTTGATTTGGGAATTGACAGCGTGAAGATCTATGGCCGTACTTACTACAAGAAGTACTTGCCGATCCTTGATCACAAGAATATCGTAAACTTCTCTGGCGGATACAACGCTAAAGATGCTGCTTACGGTGTACCTGCTGACAAGGTCAAGACTAACGATGGTCAAGTAGTTGATCGTATGAGAGTTCGTTATATGGCTGGTGATGGCACCGACCTTAAGTATCGTGAGATCCTTTTGGGTGGTCTTGCTCCAGTTCCAACTAGCGAGCGTTCTGTACTTGAGATCCACTACGAGTCTGTACAAGGCTTGGAAATCTTGGGTGCACAATCGTGCTTCAAGTTGAAATAACCCAATAGGGGGCAGGCTAACCACCTGCTCCCTTATTTTATAAACCAAACACAAACAAATGAAGAAGACAAAGCTTTACAACAATCTTTCTCCTGATCTCATTAATGCTACCAAGCTGAAGCCAGGGGAAAAAGCCGTTTACAGGGTACATGGAATCCAGCGCAACCCGATGGATCCTACCAAGTGGGCGATACCATCTGCCAAGAATGTACCTCCTATAGATCAGATCTATGATGCTAAGCTAGAGGAGTTCGTGGATATTGCAGCCGTAAGGGCTACAGATGCCGAGGGCAATCATACATATCACGAAATATTCTTTTATGGCAACCAGGGCGGAATGCTTGTTCTTGTTGGGGGCCGTGCTGCGGACCAGGAGATTCATAGCTATTTATCGCTCTGCAACTATAACGTATCCAATCCAAACAGAGACACCACCAAAGAAGCGATATTCGAACTTGTTGACGAGAATGCTAGGAGTGTTAAAGAGAGGACTCACCGCAATCTTAAGCGTGAAGCCTTGAATGCTGCGGCAGACTTGAATGCTGACGAAGTTCGTAACTATATCGCAGCTCTTGGCCAGGATGATACCAGAGCACTGGATGTCCTGCGTAATGAGCTTGAGACTCTTGCTGATAATGATCCTAAGGGATTCTTAGATCTTGTAAGTAACAAGCAAGCCTCCATGAAGGCGATCCTAAACCGAGCTTTGGCGAAAGGTGTAGTGATGTTCGATAGCGAGCAATCACGTTTCACCTGGCCCAACGGTGAGGCAATTCTAACGGTAGCCAGGACCACTGGCGGTGAACCGGTAGAGGAGCTGATAAGTTACTGTGTAAGTAGTGCTAAGGGCGAGAAGGTCTTTTCGACCATCCAGTCTAAAGCTAAGAAATAGGTTCGCTTCTCTTATGTTTGGTTTGTTTGGTGAAAGCCCTGCCTGTTCTCAGGTGGGGTTTTTTGTGGGTGTGTTTTCCTTGCGTTTACAATATGTAATATGGAAATTTGCATACGATGCCCAGTATAAGTAATATGTCATTTACTGTTCGGTTTAACCTTACTGGAACCCCTGCTTTGGTTCTAACCGACACGACCACATCTCCTCCTGGTGGGTTTGTGGGTATATTTACAATTACCCAGCCAGACGGGTACACACGTACTGGCAATATCAATACTCCTGATATCAGTGCCGGTGGGGGTTCCTTTTCATACAATCTTACTCTAGATAGTACTGGTAATGTTCAGAAGGGTGCATATGTGATAAAATACACAGCTGTAGCTAGCGGATATATAAGTACGGATTTTACAAGGAGCTTCGTTTTTGACTATGATCCACCAGCGTTGGTGCTGTCAGAGAATTTTGATGTGTTTACTCCTAGTCTATCTTACATAGATTCTACAAATTATCAGAGGAGTGGGTATAATGCTAGTGCCGTTACCAGGGCCTGGAGTGCGGTAAGCACACCAACTGGAACTATTACAGGTAGTGTGACTCCGTTCAATATGGTTTACAATAGTCAGTATTACGATGCTAACTACACAATAACCCTGGCAAGTACTGTTCTTTATACACATCAGACGTACACATTTCTTACCGTGCAGGAAACTGTAACAAAGGTGGTGTCTACATATGCGCAAACCCCGCTGTCATTAGCACAAATAGTAACTGGTATTACAAGTTTAAAGACACTGCTTGACGCAACAATAAACTCAGGTAATGAGTATGGTAGGATTAAGGATGACTTCGAGTACGCTCATATCCTGTTTAACCATATAATGGATCGTCTTAGGGTTGCGAATACATACAATATTTTCTCAGACCTTAAGGAGTTGATACGTGTTCTAAATAATTATCAAATTCCTGCATATACTCCAACGAACACCCCAATAACAGCATACAACATAGGTGCGTATAACACGGTTTCATGGGGTAATATTCAGGGAAACATACAAAATCAGACTGACCTTTGGACTCATCTTTCGACCCTATACATAAGAGACAATTTTGTATTCAACCAATCGTCTCCAAGTGCAACTTGGACTATAACTCATAATATGGGTAAGAAGCCTAGTGTTTCTATTGTAGATACGGCTGATGATCAGGTTGAAGGAGAAGTTACCTATGTTTCCAATAATCAATTGACTGTAAAATTTAGTGCTGCCGTGAGTGGTAAAGCATATTTAAACTGATGTTATGGCAAAGAAAGTATTAGTCAACTTAGACTTAAGTAAGAATCAGATCCTGAACGTAGCGTTACAGAATCTCGCTTCTGCACCGGGCTCTCCGGTAGCTGGTCAAATTTATTTTAACACCACGGATAGTGCAATCTACTTCTACGATGGTGCTGCTTGGGTAAACATCTCTGGCGATATCACAGCTGTTGTGGCTGGCAATGGTCTTACTGGTGGTGGTACCAGCGGATCCGTCACCCTGGATCTGAATCCAGACAACGTAACTATCGAAGTACACACCGATATCGTCAGGGTTAAGGACCTGGGTATATCTACCGGCAAGCTTGCTGATGGTGCGGTAAGTACTATCAAGATTGGAAACAACCAGGTTACGTTTGCCAAGATGCAGCAGATCGCTGATCTCAAGGTAATAGGTAACGTATCTGGTGCGGCAGCGGATCCTGCTGAGGTGAGTGTAATTACAAGTACAAGTCTGACTGGCGCAAGCAATGCAAACCTTGCAACTGCTCTTGCCATCAAAACATATGTCGACAATACCATAGCTGGTTTAGGTAATCTCGAAGGAACATGGGATGCGTCAGGTGGCACATTCCCTGTCGGTTCGGGGGGAACTAAAAAAGGTGACTACTGGTATGTGGGTGTAGCAGGAACTGTAGATGGTGAGTCATTCAATGTAGGTGATGTGATCATCGCCAAGATTGACGCAGCTTCTACGACTGATAAGACAGACTGGATCCGTCTTGAGGTGAACAGGGACCAGGCTACTGAAACGGCTTTGGGTGTGGCAGAGATCGCAACACAGGCAGAGACCAATACCGGTACCGATGACCAAAGGATCGTAACTCCTTTGAAGTTAAAGACACTTCTGGATAACAGGGTTGGCGGTTATGCTGCAAACGTGGGCAATGCAAGCGCAACTTCATTTGCACTTAGTCACAGCCTTGGCACTGTGGATGTGATTGTACAGATTAAGGATAATACAAATCTAGACCTGGTGATTGCCGATGTTGTAATCACTGATGCAAATACGGTTACTGTAAGCTTTGCTTCAGCACCTGCACTAAACGCATATAGAGTAATAATCAAGAAGTAATGAAGTTTCTATCTGATATCTTAGTTAAGGCTGGTTTAGTAGTAGAAGGATCCACGAAGGTAGCTACCGTTTCTGGTGGTCTAATTGTGGGTGGTACTACTGATGCCGGATTTAAAACTGATGTTGTTGGTACGGCAAGGGTACAAAACAGGCTTACGTTGACCCATGATATCTACTTCTCCAACAACAACACCGATGGTATTGTACTTACCGGTGCAAATGTTGTGTATCCCAAGATTATAGTAGGTAGTGAAAATACGGTATCTGGTAACACTAACCTTATATTCGGTAAGGGGAATACTTCTACTGGGTCTGGGTTTACATTTGGTAACTCAAATACTGCCAACTCCAACACATCAATGATATTCGGTATTGCTAACCAGGCAAATACATCTGGGCAGTACACTATATTAATTGGAGGTAGCAACACCACATCACACGGTGTAAACACATTTACTGGTACATGGGCTATTGGTTATAATAACGTACTTGCCCACCAGGCTAGCGCAATAATGGGCTCTAACCAAACCACAACCGCTAATAACCAGTTGATATTTGCGTCTTCTCAGTCGAATGTCAATAGTGCTGGGTATAATGACATCTATTTTGGTACAGGCCCAAGGAGTAAGAATACCAACCTCCTGGGTAGCAACATAACAATTAACGGATCTGGTGCCGGTGCCGGTACGGATTTGTCTGGTGGCAATGTAACCATTGCTGGTGGTAAGGGTACCGGTTCTGGTACCCCTGGCGATCTGATATTCTCTACTGCTACTGCTGGGGCGTCTGGCACAACCCTTCAAACCCTTACTCAGCGTTTGAGTATAGCGGCTACGACCGGCAACATCACAGCTGCAACCCTGGCTGGTACAGGAACTAGAATGGTGGTTGCTGACAGTTCGGGGGTATTATCTACGCAAGCTATCCCTGCCGCATCGGGTACGGTAACTTCTGTAGCTTTATCCCTCCCTAATATATTCTCTGTCTCAGGATCTCCAGTAACTACATCTGGAACCCTGACAGCTACACTAGCTAACCAAACCGCTAACACAGTATTCGCTGGACCTACTACTGGTGCAACTGCTGCTCCTACATTTAGGGCTTTGGTGTCAGCAGATATACCTAATAATGCTGCAAACACAACGGGTAGTGCTGCAACACTGACAACTGCAAGAACGCTGACAATAGGTGCAACTGGTAGGACATTTGACGGAAGCACAGATAGGACATGGACACTTGCTGACATCGGTGCTGCTGCTGCACTTAGTGGCACAATTAACACAATAGCTTATTGGGATAGTGCGACAAGTATTGCGAGTTTGGCATTAGCAACATATCCAAGTTTAACCGAGTTAAGCTATGTGAAAGGTGTTACAAGTGCAATACAGACGCAGTTAAATAGTAAATTAAGTGCAGCAATCACATCATTAAATGGATTAACTGCTGCAACACAGACTTTTGCAAATGACACGAATGTTACAATAACATCATCAACTGCTACACATACAATAGGATGGAGTGGACAATTATCTGTTGCAAGAGGTGGGACAGGTGCAGCATCATTTACCGCAGGTCAAATTCTTTATGGCAATGGAACAAGTGCAATAGCATCAAGTGCAACATTTACATTTAGTTCAGGGGGAGAATTATATGTTGGACCAAGTAATATAGCAGGTTCAGGATTAGCAGTAGGTATGAATTTGTATCCTACTTTAATTGCAGGTGCAAACAATGATGTACTATCTTCTTTGTTGATTAGAGGTACATTTACAAACGGAGCATTTACAGGGGTACAGAATTGGTTGCTTATTGCGGAAGGTTCAAATAATAGGTGGTTAAGATATAACCAATATGGTTTGTGGTCAAAGCAAAATGATAATACTCATGTAACCGCATTGAATTTAGAAAATGCACATGGTGTTGGCTATGGTGTAGGTATGAACTTTACATTAGGTTATGGTGGTACAGGTTCTAATGTTGGTACTCCTATTGTTGGAGGTAGAATAGAAGCAAGACCTGAAAGTAGTTGGTCATCAACTGCTTCAACGCAAGATGCTTCATTGCTTTTACAAACTGCAAATAATGGTGTACTTGATACGGGACTGACAATTACATCAGGAAGAACAATCAATTTTAACGCATATTCAACAAATGGATTTGTTAAGACAAGTGGTGGTGATGGGACTATTTCAATAGATACAACATCTTATCAGCCATTGCTAACTAACCCTGTAACAGGAACAGGAGGTTCAACAGAAATAGCAGTATTTACAGGAACAAGTACAGTTGCAGGATATTCAGGATTAAAGTATGTTGATCCCAAATTAACAGTTGGTGTTTCAGCATCAGGTAATAACATTGACTATTCGATACTTGTACAAAGACATGGTACTTCTGCTTCACCAGGTGATGCTTCTATTATCCCTGCATTGCAAATAGTAGATTATGCAAATTTGGGATATACAACATATAATTCCATAGGTATAGTTGATATATCTACACCAAGAATCAGCATTGCTGATACAAATTCAGGGAATACTCAACTTTTAAGAATAGCTAATGATGATATAACAATTTTGAACGTAAGTGCAAAAGGTAGGGTTTTTATTGGTCAATCAAGTCAAGTAGATAATGGTCAAATACTTCAAGTAAACGGAACAACAAGACTTGATGGTAACGTAACACTTGCGAATGGTTCTGATTTAATTATAACACCTGCAACAAGTGGAGTTAATGCAACACTTTATAATGATATTGGTAAACTTGTTTCAACCGCATCTTTGGTTGTAAATGGAACAGGTGAATTTTCAAATGATTTATTTACATCTACCGATTTAACAGTTTCAGGTAAAGCAGGTATTGGAGCAGCACCACAATCAGGAATATCTTTATACATAAAGGGTAATGGTGTTGATTCTCCATTGCTGAAGATGCAAGGCTTTGCCAATACAACTGCAATGCTTGGAGATATAAGTACAGGAACAACTGATGTAGGTTTTCTTTCGTTGTATAATGATGGTACATTAAGGATTAAATTAGATGCTGATACAGGAGGTCTTTCATATATAAATGCAAATAGGTTTATTGTAGGTGCAACTACATCAAATAATGCTAAGTTTAGAGTTAGGAATAATGATACAGATGTTACATATTTTAGTAAAATACAAGCAGTATTTGGACCTAGTGATTATTTAGATAGTGATTCAGCAAATGTATTTGGTGGTGGAACTTCTGAAACGCAGTTTACTAATGGTAATGCTGCAAGACCTGCAATGATTTCGTTGGGAGGAAGTTTAAATGTTGATGAAGGATTAGGAGTAATTAATTTTTTTCGTTCAGGAAATACAGATGGTTACAGAAGTAGAGTACAAATATTTGCACACGCACAATCAACAGGAACTGCAAATCAGCATGGTGCATATTTAGAATTTAGAACTGCTAATGATGGTGTTCAAAATCCAGAAGCATTATTTCAACTTGAAGCAAGAGGTGCTTTAAGAATATTTAGAAGGGATATTAACATGACATTCCCTGATTCAGTTGGTGGATTGTATGTTAGACAAAATGGTAACCATGCTGGAACAGAAGAA
>Ga0194122_10002924_pt1 | contig 18070 bp, 13 predicted proteins | sample TA2MahCa10mmetaG_FD_155487 | JGI IMG/M metagenome (GOLD analysis project Ga0194122, IMG submission 155487) | Freshwater microbial communities from Lake Tanganyika, Tanzania - TA2015021 Mahale Deep Cast 10m | ecosystem: Environmental > Aquatic > Freshwater > Lake | place: Tanzania: Lake... | reverse complement strand
GCTCAAACTCGTCGCTCACGATTGGCGAATTTGCTTACACCCGCGCTTACATGGCTTCCCCACAAAGCAAAAGACCACCCGTGAAGGTGGTCTAAGTGCCTGTTTCATATGGCGCGCCCGGCAGGATTCGAACCCACGACCCCCTGGTTCGTAGCCAGGTACTCTATCCAACTGAGCTACGGGCGCAAGACTCAAAAGTATAGCAGGACTCTGGCCGCACCACATTCAGTGGTCTTCGGCCGCCACCCCAACGCGGGCCCGGATCGAGATTCGCATCAGTTCGGCCATTGAGCGGGCCAGCAGCTTTTCCATGATGTTGGCGCGGTGCGCTTCAACGGTTTTAATGCTGATGCCCAGATCATCGGCGATCTGCTTGTTCAACCGGCCCGCCACAATGCGCTCGAGCACCTGGCGCTCGCGCGTGGTAAGCCGCTTCATGCGTTCTTCGAGCTCGCGCGCATCCAGCGCCAGCCGATGCGAGTCTGCAGCGCGCGCCAGACTGTCGCGTACCAGGGCGCACAGCCGCTCATCGCTAAACGGCTTCTGCAGAAAATCGACCGCGCCCTTTTTCATGGTGTCGACCGCCATGGGCACGTCGCCATGACCGGTTACCACGATCACCGGCATGCTTGAGCCACGCCGCAGCATTTCGTCCTGCAGGCCAAGGCCAGACAGCCCGGGCATGCGCACATCAAGCACCAGGCAGCCCACCGGCTCGCGCAGCGCGTCGGTGGCCAGAAACGCCTCGGCGCTTTCAAAGCAGCGAACCTCAAAGCCGTTGGCCTCGAGCAGCCAGCGCATGGAGTCGCGCACGGCTTCGTCATCGTCAACCACATACACCAGGCCGGCAATGCCGCCTGCAGGTTCGGTGTGCCGACTGTCGTGAGCAGAGAAGATGTTCATGTTGCCTGGTATGCGCTGGGGTTAGGCGGCTTTGCTGAGACTGGCTGATTCGGCAACCGGAATCGTGAAACTGAATCGGGTGCCGCCTTCGTCGGGTCGTTCCGCCCACAAACGACCCTGATGCGATTCTACGATCGACCGACAGATATTGAGCCCAATGCCCATGCCCTCGGTTTTCGTCGTAAAGAAGGGCTCGAACAGGCGTTCCTGCAACTCGTCCCGAATGCCCGGACCACGGTCGCTCACGCAGAACTCAATCGCGTCGCCCAATTGGCGAACCTGCAGTGACGCCACGCGATGATTTCCAGGGCCCAGCTCGCGCATGGCTTCAATTGCGTTTTTCAGGAGATTGATGAGCACCTGTTGCAGCAGGATGGGATCGGCCAGCAGCGGTGGCAGGTTGGACGCAACATCAGCCTGAATACGAACCCGCTGCCTGGCCGCATCAATCTGTACCAGCCCCACCGCTTCCGCAGCAACATCGTTGGCCGAGCAGATGCGGCGCTCGGGTTCGCTGCGCTTCACAAAGTTGCGAATACGACGGATCACTTCGCCTGCGCGCTCGGCCTGCGCCGAGGTCTTCTGCAGCGCTTCGAGCAACAGGTCGGGGTCAGCGCTCTGGCCTTTGGCTTTCATGGCGCGAATGCGCGCGCTCAGGCCCATGCAGTAATTGGCTATCGCGGTGAGCGGCTGGTTGATCTCGTGCGCAAGCGACGAGGCCATCTCGCCCATCGTGACCAACCGCGAGCTGTGCTGAAGCTTCAGCTCTTGCCGGTGCAGCTGCTCATCGGCCTCGCGTCGCGTTGTGATGTCGGTTGCCACCAGCATCTGCACCAGACGGCCATCCACCCAGCGAATGTCGCGGGGCCGAAGCTCAAACCAGCGCGACAGGCCCGTATGGAAAACCTCATGACTGCCCGAATCTGCGCTCGACTTAAGCAGTGCCTGGTGGCCTGCCGGCGTAATGCTGAACAGTTGTCGATACATCCGGTTTGCAAACAGCAGCTCGCCCGATTCCGGTGCGCCAGAAGCTTGGGTTGACTCGGTGTCAGCGGGCCGCGCCACCACCGACACCGCCGCGTCAAGCTCTTCAAGCACGGTGGTGAATCGCTCGTGCGCGGCGGCGAGCGCCGCCCTGATCCGCAGCGGCTCGGTAATGTCGGTAACCGATGTCATCCAGCCTGTGTGCTGTCCGTCGCGGTCGATCAGCGGCGACACATACATCTTGGCGTCGATCACGCTGCCATCGCGGCGCTGCAGTTTCACTTCAAAGCCACTGCGCGGGGCGGCGCCCTTAAGCAGTTTGTCGAGTTGTGCCATCTGCAGCGCGTCGTCGCCCGCCGGCCAGTAGGAAAACGGTGGCACTGCGCCGATGAGCTCGCTTTCGGTCTGGCCCACCATATCGCAAAACGCCCGATTCACATACGTGATGCGGCCGGTCAGGTCGAAGGCGCGCATGCCGGTAAGCAGCGAATCTTCCATGGCCTGCCGAAATGCGGTCTCGGCGGCAAGCGCGGCCTCAGCCCGACGCCTTGAGGTGGTGTCGCGGGCAATGGCATACAACATGGTGTGCGTACGCGACTGCGGATCGCGCCGCACCGACCACTCAAGCCATCGCCAGGCCTCGCCATCTGCGCCCAAATCGCTGGCAGGCTTGAAGCGCGCCTCAAAGCTGGTCGACACCTGTCCTGGTTGCGCCACCGAAGCAATGGCGTCGGCAACGGCGTGTCGATCGTCAGGGTGCGCACGCTCGATGATGTTGGCCGCGCCGCGCTCGGGCGCAAAGAATGTTTCAAACGCCGGGTTTCCGCGAATCAGCGCGCCGTCCCGTCCAAGCACGCACAGCGGATCGGGCGAAAGAGTGAACAGACGATCGCGCTCAAGCTCGGCGCTAAGACGGTGGCGTGCGTGGCTGCCCAGCAGCAGCAGAATCAGCAGCATCGCCACCGTAAGACCGACGACTGCGATCTGCAGCGGATGCTCGAGCAGACCGTTGTACAGGTCATCGTGGGTCCAGCTGGCTGCCCACAGGAACAGTGCAACGAGCACAACAAACCCGCCCATCGTGATTCCGTGGGTAATCGTGAACCAGCGAATTGCACGCAGTGTGGTGGGGGATTCGGCAGATCGAGCCATGATGCGGGGGGCTCCGACAGTCGCAACAGACGGTTCGTGAGTGTAGGCAGCCCTGTTCAGTCCGTCTAACGATAAGCACCAGCACCGGACGGATATTTCATATTGTGCAATAAAATTGCAGATCATGAAAATTTTTCTTGCCCTTTTGGCTGTCGGTTCCTAGAATTCGGTCCATCCGCAACAGGCGGGGCGAGGAACGCGCTCGCCCGCGCCAATCAGGAGACTGCCGATGTCAGCCGTGCCCAGCCAGCTGCCCGCCGCCAACGATCCGGTCGACGCCGATCCGCTCGAGACACAAGAGTGGCTCGACGCCCTAGAGGCAGTTATTGATCGGGAGGGGCCCGAGCGCGCCCATTACCTGCTCGAGCAGATGATTGAGGTGTCGCGTCGAAGCGGCGCCCACATTCCGTTCTCGGCAAACACCGCCTATGTGAACACGATCCCCACCCAGCTCGAGGCGCGTTCCCCTGGCAACGCAGAGTTCGAAGAGCGCATTCGCTCTTATGTGCGCTGGAACGCCATGGCCATGGTGGTGCGGGCCAATCGTCACAACCCACCCGATGGCGGCGACCTGGGCGGGCATATCGCTTCGTTCGCATCGCTTGCCACCATGATCGGCGCAGGCATGAACCACTTCTGGCATGCCCCGTCGGCCGACCACGGTGGCGACCTGGTCTATTTCCAGGGGCATGTGGCGCCAGGCATTTATGGCCGCGCGTTTGTGGAGGGGCGGCTGACTGAAGACCAGCTTGAGCGTTTCCGCCAGGAAGTCGATGGCAAGGGGCTGTCGTCTTACCCGCATCCCAAGCTGATGCCCGACTTCTGGCAGTTCCCCACCGTGTCAATGGGCCTGGGGCCCCTGATGGGCATCTATCAGGCGCGCTTTCTGAAGTATCTGCATGCGCGAGGCATTGCCGACACCAGCCAGCGCAAGGTGTGGGTGTTCTGCGGCGATGGCGAAATGGATGAGCCCGAATCGCTGGGTGCCATCGGTCTGGCCGCACGTGAAAAGCTCGATAACCTCATTTTCGTCATCAACTGCAACCTGCAGCGGCTCGATGGGCCTGTGCGCGGTAACGGCAAGATCATCCAGGAACTTGAAGGCGAGTTTCGCGGGTCGGGTTGGAATGTGCTGAAGCTGATCTGGGGGTCTTACTGGGATCCGCTTCTGGCCAGAGATCGCGAAGGCATTCTGCGCCGGATCATGGAAGAAACCGTTGATGGCGAATACCAGGCCTTCAAAGCCAATGATGGTGCGTTTGTTCGCAAGCATTTCTTTGGCAAGCATCCGAAGCTGCTCGAGATGGTGTCGCGCATGACCGATGACGACATCTGGCGCCTGAATCGCGGTGGTCATGATCCGCACAAGGTGTATGCGGCATTCAATGCAGCCATCAATCATCAGGGTCAGCCCACGGTGATTCTTGCGAAAACCGTCAAGGGCTACGGCATGGGCCGTGCAGGCGAAGCCAAGAATCCCACGCATCAGCTGAAGAAGCTTGATTCGCAGACCGTCCGCGAGTTTCGCGATCGGTTCAACATTCCAATCCCCGACGACAAGGTGGACGATCTGCCGTTCTACCGGCCCTCAGACGACGCCCCCGAGATGCAGTACATGCACGAGCGTCGCCGCGCGCTCGGAGGCTATCTGCCGCAGCGTCGCCGCCAGGCCGAGGAGCAGCTTCCCGTGCCCGCGCTGGATGCCCTGCAGGCGATGCTCGAGCCCACCGCCGAGGGCCGCGAAATTTCAACCACGCAGGCGTTCGTTCGAATTCTGACCGCGCTTACCCGGGACAAATCGATCGGCTCCCGGGTGGTGCCCATTGTTCCCGACGAAGCCCGCACCTTTGGTATGGAGGGTATGTTCCGTCAGCTGGGCATCTACGCACCCGAGGGGCAGAAGTACACGCCGGTCGACAAAGACCAGGTGATGTACTACCGCGAGGACAAGGGCGGCCAGATTCTGGAAGAAGGAATCAACGAGGCCGGCGCCTTCAGTTCGTGGATTGCGGCAGCCACGTCGTACTCCACCAACAACCGGGTCATGATCCCGTTTTACATCTACTACTCGATGTTTGGCTTTCAGCGGATTGGCGATCTGGCCTGGGCCGCGGGCGACATGCAGGCGCGCGGCTTCCTGCTGGGCGGCACATCGGGGCGCACCACGCTCAATGGCGAGGGCCTGCAGCATGAGGACGGCCACAGCCACATTCTGTCGTCCACCATTCCCAACTGCGTGTCTTACGACCCCGCCTATGCGCACGAACTTGCGGTGATCATTCAAGACGGTCTGCGCCGCATGGTGGGCGAGCAGCAGAACGTCTTCTACTACATCACCGTGATGAACGAGAATTACGCGCATCCGGGGCTGCGAAAGGGCGATGAGGAAGGCATTATCCGGGGCGCCTACGTGCTGCGGCCGGGGCTTGCCAAAGCCGAGAAGCGCGTGCAACTGATGGGGTCGGGCACCATTTTGCGTGAGGTGCTGGCCGCAGCCGAGATGCTCGAAAACGACTGGGGTATTGCGGGCGATGTGTTGAGCGTTACCAGCTTTACCGAGCTGCGCCGTGATGGCCTGGATGTGGATCGCTGGAATCTGCTGCACCCGACCGAGAAAATGCCGCGAAAGGCCTACATCACCCAGCTGCTGGAAAAGACCAGCGGCCCGATCGTTGCGTCCACCGACTACATGAAGCTCTTTGCCGACCAGATTCGGCCATTCGTTCCGAAGGGTCGCGATTTCCGCGTGCTGGGCACTGATGGTTTCGGCCGGTCCGATTTTCGTGCGCGGCTTCGCGAGCACTTTGAAGTCGACCGTCGGTTTATTGTGCTGGCGTCGCTGCGTGCGCTGGCCGATGAGGGCAGCATTCGGGTGAAGAAAGTGGCCGAGGCACTCAAGCAGTACGGCATCGATCCTGACAAGGCTAACCCGCACACCGCCTGATGGGCTGTGCTGATATCGCAAGCGAGTTCATGATGAGTCAGTCCAAGGAAGTGCAGGTTCCCGACATTGGCGATTTCGCCGAGGTCGAAGTCATCGAAATTCTGGTCAAGCCCGGTGACACGATTGCGGTTGAGCAGTCGCTGATCACGGTTGAGTCAGACAAGGCATCGATGGAGATTCCCAGCGCGGCGGCAGGCGTGGTTCGCGAGCTGCGGGTAAAGCTGGGTGACAAGGTGGCCAAGGGCAGCGTGATCCTGACGGTGGATGCGGCAGACACGGCGGCTGCCGTTGCAGCGCCTGCGCCGGCCGCTGCGCCGGCTCACGTGGCAAGCCCCCCTGCGGCGAGTGCGGCCGCTGCGCCAGCCCCCGCCCCGGTTGCGGCGCCTGCCCCCGTGGCAAGTCCCCCAGCGCCGCCCGCGGCGCCTGCTGCAGCGGTGAGCGCGCCAATTGCGGCCGTCGCACCGGCCGCATCGCGCACGCCTCCGGTGGTTGTCGAACCCGGCGACGATCTGCACGTGGTCAAACCGCACGCGTCTCCCTCGGTGCGTCGCTTCGCACGTGAATTAGGCGTTGACCTGTCACAGGTGCGCGGCACAGGCCCCAAACAGCGAATCCTTCAGTCGGATGTGCAGGCCTATGTGAAGGCGCTGGTGGCGCAGGCGGCAGCGCCAGCCCAGGCCGCCGCGCCCGCTGGCGCAGACAGCGGTGCAGCGCTGGGGCTCATTGCCTGGCCCAAGGTTGACTTCGCAAAGTTTGGCCCGATAGAACGCCAGCCCCGGTCGCGCATCAAGAAGCTTTCAGCATCGAACCTGCACCGCAACTGGGTGATGATTCCGCATGTCACCAATCACGATGATGCCGACATCACCGAGCTCGAGGCCTTTCGTGTTCGACTGAACGAAGAGCAGGGCAAGGGCGGCACCAAGGTCACGATGCTCGCGTTCCTCATCAAGGCCTGCGTCACCGTGCTCAAGCGTTTCCCTGAGTTCAACGCTTCGCTTGATGGCGATGAACTGGTGCTGAAAAACTATTGGCACATTGGCTTTGCCGCCGATACGCCCAACGGACTGGTGGTGCCCGTGGTGCGCGATGCCGACCAGAAAGGCATTCTGCAGATCGCTCGCGAAACCTCTGAACTTGCCGCGAAGGCCCGTGACGGCAAGCTCTCGCCCTCGGACATGCAGGGCGGCACCTTCTCAATCTCCAGTCTCGGTGGCATTGGTGGCACTTATTTCACACCGATCATCAACGCCCCGGAAGTGGCCATCCTCGGCGTGTGCCGGTCACAGACCCGGCCGGTCTGGAATGGATCGGCGTTTGAGCCCAGGCTCATGCTGCCGCTGTCCTTGTCGTGGGACCACCGGGTCATTGACGGCGCGGCGGCCGCGCGCTTCAACGTTGCACTTGCGCAGCTGCTCGCCGATTTTCGGCGTGTGATGCTCTGAAGCCAGGGAGAAGACCAGCATGAGCCAGGCCATCGAGGTCACCGTTCCCGATATCGGCGACTTCAAGGAAGTTGAAGTCATCGAGTTGCTTGTGAAGCCCGGCGACACGGTGTCTGCCGAGCAGAGCCTGATCACCGTCGAGTCCGACAAGGCGTCGATGGAGATCCCATCGCCCATTGCCGGAACCATTGGCGAATTGCGTGTGAAGCTGGGCGACAAAGTGTCCAAAGGCTCGCCACTTGCATTGATGACGCCGGCGGACGGCGCGGCTTCCGCCCCCGCAGCGGCCGCTGCAGCCCCCGCGCCGCAGCCCGTTGCCAGCGCGTCGCAAGCGGCTGCGCAGGCGCCGGTGCCCACGTCAGCCGCTTCGGTTGTGCCCGCTCCCGCGTCCGGCGCCACCTACGCGGGCCCCGTCGATCGCACCTGCCGGATGCTGGTGCTGGGCGCGGGCCCGGGCGGTTACTCAGCCGCATTCCGTGCGGCTGATCTGGGCATGGATGCGGTGCTCGTTGAACGCTACGGCACGCTCGGCGGGGTCTGTCTGAATGTGGGGTGCATTCCATCGAAAGCGCTGTTGCACGTGGCGGCGGTCATTGATGAAACCCTACACTTTGAAGCCCTGGGCGTAAGTTTTGGCAAGCCCGTCATCAACATTGACAAGCTTCGCGCGCACAAGAGCGCGGTGATCGGCAAGCTCACCGGTGGACTCGCCGGCATGGCGCGGGCCCGCAAGGTGGAGGTCGTGCGTGGCATCGGCCGCTTCCTTGACGCGAACCACGTTCAGGTCGACTGCACCGACGGCGAGGGCCGCGGCACCAACGGACTGACCAAGGTTATCCGGTTCGAACAGGCAATCATCGCGGCGGGCTCCAGGGTCGTGAAGCTGCCATTTTTGCCTGATGACCCTCGTATCGTTGATTCCACCGGCGCGCTTGAATTGCGCGCGGTGCCCAAGCGCATGCTGGTCATTGGCGGGGGCATCATTGGCCTTGAGATGGCCACGGTTTATTCAACGCTGGGTGCGCGCATCGAGGTCGTCGAAATGATGGACGGTCTCATGGCGGACGCCGATCGCGATCTGGTCAAGGTCTGGCAAAAGTACAACGAGCCTCGATTCGACAAACTGATGCTGCGCACCAAGACCGTTCGCGCAGAAGCCGAACCCGACGGTATTCGCGTCTGGTTTGAAGGTGAGAACGCTCCCGCCGAGCCGCAGTTCTACGACATGGTGCTGTCGGCGGTCGGGCGCAGCCCCAATGGCCGGCAGATCGCAGCAGAACTTGCCGGCGTTTCCGTCACCGATCGCGGCTTCATTCCGGTGGATTCACAGATGCGCACCAGCGCGTCGCATATCTTTGCCATTGGCGACATCGTTGGTCAGCCCATGCTCGCCCACAAGGCAGTGCATGAGGGCCATGTGGCTGCAGAAGCCGCCGCCGGCCAGAAAAGCCATTTCGATGCGCGCGTCATTCCGTCGGTGGCCTACACCGATCCCGAGGTGGCCTGGGTCGGGCTTACCGAAGAGGATGCGAAGCGTCAGGGCATCAAGGTTGGCAAGGCGGTGTTTCCCTGGGCAGCGTCGGGCCGCGCCATCGCCAATGGCCGCGACGAGGGCTTCACCAAGCTGCTCTTCGATGAGGAAACCCATCGTTGCGTGGGCGGGGGCATTGTGGGCACCCATGCCGGTGACATGATCGGCGAAGTGGCGCTTGCCATCGAAATGGGCGCCGATCCGGTTGATATCGGCCGCACCATTCACCCGCACCCCACGCTGGGTGAATCCATCGGCATGGCGGCCGAGGTTTTCGAGGGCACCTGCACGGATTTTTTGCCGGCGAAGCGGCGCTAGCGGTCGCGGCGGTCGCTAGCCAGTCGGGCTTGGGACTCCGAGCCGAAACGGCGGGGGGCGACTCACGCTACGCCCTGTTACCGTGCGAACTCAGTTCTGCAGCCGACGCCGCCGAGGGTCTTCGACACTACTGTCGCAGCCGCTTCATCAGCTGCGCGCCGATGTCGTCGTCTGCGGGCTTAGCGCCTCCGTCCTGAGGCTGCATACCCGGGAGCGCTGGGAACGGCATTGCACCGTCCTGCTGGGGACCGCCTTGCAATCCAGGAAACGACGGGAACAGCGTGCCTCCCGTTCCTGGCGAATCGCCCGGGATTTCGATCTTGACGCTGTTGGGGTCGATGTTCAGCTTCGGTCCCAGCGCGCCGAGCGACAGGTTAGGGAAGCCGATCACGACACAAAGCATCACTAACTGCATGATCACGAACGAAATCGAGCCGAGATAAATGTCGCTAGTCGTGACCTTGGGGATCCGAGCCTGAGTGACCCGGTCGGTGTAGTCGGCGTTTGGCGCCACGCTTCGCAAGTAGAAAAGCGCAAAACCGAAGGGCGGTGTGAGGAACGATGTCTGCAGGTTCATCGCGATGATGATGCCGAACCAGATCAGGTCGATCTCCATCTTGGTCGCCACCGGCGCCAGCAGCGGCAGCAGGATGAAGGCGATCTCGAAGAAGTCAAGGAAGAATCCGAGCAGGAAGATGATCAGGTTCACTATGATCAGGAAGCCAATCTGATTACCAGGCACCTTTTCGAACAGGTGTTCGACCCAGATCGGGCCGTCCACGCCCTGGAAAGTGAGCGAGAATACGGTAGAACCGATCAGCACGAACATCACGAAGACCGACAGCTTCGCGGTGACATTCAGCGCCTGCCCTAGCAGCTTGGAGGTGAGCCGGCGACGGATCAGCGCCAGTGCCAGCGCACCGGCCGCGCCCAGTGCGCCGCCCTCGGTCGGGGTGGCCACGCCGAGGAAGATCGTCCCGAGTACGAGGAAGATTAAGAGCAGGGGCGGGATCAGCACGAAGGTGACACGTTCGGCCAGCTGAGACAGAAGCCGAACGCCGAGCAGTCGCCCCAGAGTCGCCGTCGCGATGGCTAGGACCACCGAGACCGTCATCGCCATCAAGACAGCCTCATCAGTCGGCACGCGGACATTGGGATCGTTGGAGAGCCACTTGGCGATGGCTGGGTAATTCCAGAACACCAGCAGGCCCACCGCCATACACATTGCCATCAGAACGAAAAGCGAGACATGGCCGCTTGCGCCGTTCGGTTCGCGATAAATCCGCGCCTCGGGCGGCAGCGGCGGCACCCAGTGTGGACGTACGATTGCCACGCCTACAATAAACAGGACGTACAGCCCAACCAGCATGAATGCCGGCAGGAACGCCGCGAGGTACATGTCACCAACGCTGCGGCCGAGTTGGTCAGCGACTACGATCAGCACCAGCGAGGGCGGCACGATCTGGGCGAGCGTACCCGACGCCATGATCGCGCCGGTGGCGAGCTGCCGGTCGTAGCCGTATCGCAGCATGATCGGCAACGAGATCAGGCCCATCGAGATCACCGACGCGGCCACCACGCCGGTGGTAGCCGCGAGCATCGCGCCCACGATGATCACCGCGAGCGCGAGGCCGCCCCGAAGGCCGCCGAACACCTGACCAACCGTTTCGAGCAGGTCCTCGGCCATGCCGCTTCGTTCCAGCAATAGCCCCATGAACGTAAAGAACGGGATCGCAAGTAGCGTGTCGTTCTGCATGATACCGATGAGCCGCAGCGGCAGTGCCTGCATCAGGGCGCTCGGTACCACCTCCAGCTCGATCGCGATGAGGCCGAACACCATGCCACAAGCGGCAAGGCTGAATGCCACCGGGAAACCCGATAACAGGAAAAACACCAGCGCCGCGAACATGATCGGCGCGAGGTTTGCCGCGATCCAGGTCATCGCCGCTGCTCCTCGACCTCTTTGCGAAGGTCCTCGAGCAAGGCCTCTTCGTCGGACTGCTCCTTGCCAGAGATAGCGGGGTCGGGACCAAGCCCGCGCAGGAACGCAATGCGTTTGATCACTTCGGAGAAGGCCTGGATCGCGAGCAGAGCGAAGCCGAGCGGTATCAGGGCATAGACCGGCCACCGGATCAGACCACCGGCATTCGTTGAGACTTCCCCGGCTTCGAAGGCGCGGATGGCCAGGGGAAGGGACATCGAGATGATCCAACAGCAAAGCGGGAGCAGGAAGGCGACTATGCCGACAATGTCGACGAGGACCTGGGTTCGGCGCGACCAGCGTTGCGACACCGCGTCGATCCTTACGTGCTCGTTACGCAGCAGCGTGTAGCCGGCACCGATCAGGAAGACCGCTGAAAAGAGGTACCACTGGATCTCTAAATAGGCGTTCGAGCTGAAATTGAATGCCTTCCGGGAGATGGCGTTGGCGGTGCTGATCAGTACTGCAGCCAGCACTAGCCACATGACGATACGACCTATGCGGATGCTGACAGCGTCGATCGTACGCGAGACGAGGAGCAGGAATTTCATGAGCAAGAACCGGTACTACCTGTGCCCCGTGGACAAAGGGCTTGGCAGAGCGTCTGCCAAGCCCTTCCTGAAAAGGGGTTCGGGGGTCTTTGCAGAGTCACTTTACGACCGAGGCGAGGAACTGGGCCTGGCGCATCTCGATCACCTGGGACCAGGCCACTTGGTCGCGCTGGAACCCGAAGTATGAGTCGTGGATCTTCTTGAACTCGGCGTTGGCAGCGTTTGTCTCGGCGTAGACCTCCAACGCGGCCTTGTGGGATGCCTGCATGATCTGCTGGTTAAAGGCTCGCAGTTGCGTGCCACTGGCCAGTAGGCGCTTGAGTGCCAGGATATTCCACGCGTCGTACTTGGCCATCATGTCCACGTTCGCCTCGATGCAGGCGGATTGGATGGCAGCCTGATACTGGGGGGGCAGCGTGCCCCAGGCCTTGAGGTTCACGATGCAGTGCAACGCCGGTCCGATCTCCCACCAGCCCTGGGCGTAATAGAAGCGGGCGACCTTGGCGAAGCCAAGTTTCTCGTCGTCGTACGGACCAACCCACTCGGCCGCATCGATCGTTCCTTTCTCAAGCGCTGAATAGATGTCGCCACCGGCGATCTGCTGTGGCACCACGCCAAGCTTTGAGAGTACCCGGCCGGCAAAGCCGCCGACCCGAAACTTCAGGCCCTTGAGGTCATCGACGGAGTTGATCTCCCGGCGGAACCAGCCGCCAGCCTGCTCGCCGGTGTTGCCACAGAGCAAGGCCACCACATTGCTCTTGCGGCAGAAATCGTTGTAGATCTTCTCGCCGCCGCCGTGATACCACCAGGCGTTGTACTGGCGGAAGTTCATGCCGAACGGCACCGCGGTACCGAACGCGAATGTCGGATCCTTGCCGAAGTAGTAATACATGGCGGTGTGGCCAAACTCGACGGTACCGTTTTGGACCGCATCAAGGACCTGGAGGCCCGGAACGATCTCTCCCGCCGCATGGGTGGTGATAGAGAACTTGCCGTCGGTTAGCGCCGCGACCCGTTTAGCGATGACATCACTCGCGCCGAACAGCGTGTCTAGTGACTTGGGAAAGCTCGAGGTAAGACGCCACCGGATTGCCGGTTGTGCGTGGACGATCGCCGGGGCCCCAGCGATCGTGCCGGCGGTCGCGCCGACCGCTGCTTTCTGGATGAATGAGCGACGCAGCATGAAAACTCCTCAGAATGGTAAAGGCAATAAGATTCGTGGTCGGGCTTGGAGCCTTTGATCGACAGGCACCCACGCCAGCATGCCTGATTTTAGGGTCGGTCTGGCCGGAGGGCAAACGAAATGGTCAGCCCGCACGTCAGCCTGCTGCCAACCGGGTCCGCGCTGCCGCGATAGCCCCCCGGACCTGCGCAGGCGCGGTGCCCCCGAGATGGTTCCTCGCCGCTACCGAGCCTGCGAGAGTGAGCACTTGCCGAACGTCCTCGCCAATCAGCGGTGAGATCGCGCGCATCTCGTTGCTGGAAAGGTCCGCCAAGTCCTTTCCCGCAGTGGCGGCTTGACGCACAGCCCGCGCCACCGCCTCGTGGGCATCCCGAAAGGGCAGGCCCTTCCTGACCAGATAGTCAGCCAGATCGGTTGCCGTTGAAAAGCCTTCCGCGGCCGCTTCCCGCATCCGGTCGGCTCGAACCCGGATGCCCCCCACCATATCAGCGAAGATTCGAAGCGTATTGACGACGGTATCGGCCGCATCAAAGACAGGCTCTTTGTCTTCCTGATTGTCTTTGTTATAGGCGAGCGGCTGGCCCTTCATGAGCGTGAGTAGCGACATCAGGCTGCCGTACACCCGGCCGGTTTTGCCGCGAGCCAGTTCAGGCACATCGGGATTTTTTTTCTGGGGCATGATCGACGAGCCGGTGCAGAAGCGGTCGGCGAGGTCGATAAAGCCCACCCGCGGTGACATCCAGATCACCAGCTCTTCGGAGAACCGCGAGACATGCATCATGAGCAGGCTGGCGGCCGAGCAGAACTCGATGGCGAAGTCGCGATCGGAGACCGCATCGAGCGAGTTTTCGCAGACGCCCTCAAAGCCCAGCGAACGCGCCACCTGCTCGCGATCAATGGGGTAGGAGGTGCCGGCCAGGGCAGCCGCGCCCAGCGGCAGGCGGTTGGTGCGGCGGCGGCAGTCGCTCATTCGCTCGGCATCGCGAGCGAACATTTCAACGTAGGCGAGCAGGTGGTGACCGAACGTGACCGGCTGCGCCACCTGCAGGTGCGTGAAGCCCGGCATGATGGTGTCGGCGTGGCAGTCGGCCAGATCGATCAGGGCGCGCTGCAGGTCGACCAACAACTGGAGCACATCATCGATGGTACCGCGCAGCCACAGGCGGACATCGGTGGCCACCTGATCGTTTCGCGAGCGTGCGGTATGAAGCCGCTTGCCGGCATCGCCCACCAGGTCGGTCAGGCGGCGCTCAATGTTCAGGTGAACATCTTCCAGATCGATGGACCACTTGAATTCGCCGCGCTCGATTTCGCCACGAATTTGCGCCATGCCCGATTGGATGGCAGCCAGGTCGGCTTCTGACAGAAGTCCAACCGATTGCAGCATGGCAGCGTGGGCAAGTGACCCCTGAATATCGGCCAGTGCCAACCTGCGATCGAAATCAACCGATGCGGTGTAGCGCTTGACCAATTCCGAAACAGGTTCGGAAAATCGGCCAGACCAGCCCTCGGCCTTGTTCGCAAGTTGATCTGCCATAATTGCTCGAGCGGAAAAAACATAAATTATACGTTCGGCTCCAACGAACGAAGGTTTCCCGATGTCCACCGCTCAATCGATTTTCATCGTTGATAGCGAAGCCGATGGTCGCACGCAGTTGCGCCAGGCCCTTAAACGGCTTCGCGGTGTCTTCCCCCATCAAGTCGTTGGCGAAGCTGACAGCGCGCGCAGTGCGCTTGCTCAGATCGGTTCGCTTCGACCCAGCGTGCTGCTCGTGGACCCGGCGCTGCCTGACATGAATGGCATCGAACTTGGACGGCAACGGACCACCGTCCGATCAGCAGAATCGGCCCGTGAAGTGCGCTGGCCCGAGGCCGCGCCTGAGCCGGCGTTGATCTATGTCAGTGGCAGCGATCGCCATGCTTTGGATGCGTTTGAGGTAAGAGCGCTCGATTATCTTTTGAAGCCTTTCCACCCGGATCGGCTGCTGAAAGCACCGACCCGCACGCCCGGCGCGGCCCTGTCCGCCGCGGCACCGATTGAATCCGATGCGCCCGCTTCGCGTGGCCCGAATGGCGAGGCGAGTGGCTCGTCTGGCGCCAGCGATTCATCGGGCCAGCGCGCAGGCGACAACCCCGCCCCGGGTGCCCCCGCTGGCGGGTCGGAGGCCCGGCTGCTGAACGCCCCACCGTCTCCCGCGCTCCTTCAGGGCCCCGCCGGCGCGCCCCAGCGGCCAGCGCCGCGCCGGCACTTTGCGGTGCATGAGCGGGGACGGTTGATGCTGGTTCCGGTGGAGCAGGCGATCTATCTGAAAGCGGAACTCAAGTACGTCACGGTTCGCGCCCGGCAGCGCGAGTACCTGATTGAAGATTCGCTGACCGCGTTGGAGGCCGAGTTCGGGGATCGTTTCGTGCGCATTCACCGCAATGCGCTGGTTGCCCGGGCGGCCGTCGCCGGTTTCGAACGGGTGCCACCCGATGGCCGTGGTATCGGGTCCGATCCGCACTGGCAGGTTGTTTTACGAGACGTTCCGGAACGTCTTCCCGTGAGCAGGCGACAATGGGCGACTGTTCGCAACCTGATGGGATGACACGATGCCCCCCAGTTCCCCCCAGCCTGATTCGCCCGACCGACTGGTTATCGCTACCCGACAAAGCGCGCTTGCGATGTGGCAGGCTGAGCATGTGCGCGATCGGCTGAAGGAACTCTACCCCTCCTGTTCCGTCGAAATCCTCGGCATGACCACCGAGGGCGACCGCATTCTGGATCGGCCGCTTGCCGACATTGGCGGCAAAGGGCTGTTCGTGAAGGAACTTGAGGTGGCCCTGCTTGACGGCCGTGCTCACCTGGCGGTTCACTCGTTAAAAGACGTGCCGATGGTGCTGGCATCCGAGTTTGCATTGCCCGTGGTCATGAAGCGTGAAGATCCGCGCGATGCGTTTGTGTCCAACCGGTTTGCCTCGCTCGATGACATGCCCAAGGGCGCCCGCGTCGGCACCGCCAGCCTGCGCCGTGCGTCGCAGATTCGGCATCAGTATCCGAAGCTGTCGGTGCTGCCATTGCGCGGCAACGTGCAGACGCGGCTGAAGCGCCTTGATGCAGGCGATTTCGACGCGATCATTCTTGCGGCTGCCGGGCTCAAGCGTCTGGGGCTCGCGCAGCGAATCCGGTCCGTCGTACCGGTACAGGCAAGCCTGCCCGCCGCCGGCCAGGGCGCGCTTGGCATCGAGACGCTCGCCTCGCGCGCCGACGTCGCTCAGTGGCTGTCCCCACTTGCGGATTCCCGAACAACGTTTGAGGTGCTCGCCGAGCGGGCTGTGTCGCGCGCGCTGGGGGGCAACTGCCGGATGCCGCTTGCCGCCTATTGCGAAACGGGGCCGGACGGGGCGCTGCAACTGCGTGCCCGGGTGGGGTCGGAAGATGGCAGCGGCATGGCCAATGTCGCGCTCGCGGAAGGGCCCGCGGACGCGTCCACCGCCGAGCGGCTTGGCGCGCAAGCCGCGCGTGATCTGCTTGCCCAGGGCGCGGGACGTTGGCTCGGGTTGTCCTGACGCAGCCGCTGCCGCGAGTCGAGGCGCTCGCGGGCACGCTGTCTGCGCATGGTCACGACGTCGCGACCCTCGCGTTTACCCGGGTGTGCTCGCTGCGCGTCGAACTCCTTGAGGCGCGGATCGCAGCGTTCGACTGGGTGGTGGCGGTAAGCCCCGCTGCCCTCGACGAACTCGCTGTTGCACTCGCCAGGCGGTGGCCGGCGCGGGGCCCGGGCCTTGCGCTGATCGGCCCCGGCAGCGTTGCCACGCTTGGACGTTTGGGGTGGGAAGTGCCGCCCGATCGGGTGCTGGTGCCCTCGGGGCCGCCGTTTGATGCGGCCGCGCTCCTTCGGACCGCGCCGTTATCCAGGCCCTCAAGCCTGCGGGTCCTGGTGGTGCGAGGCGATACCGGTCGGGAAGACTGGATCGAGGCGCTGCGACGCGATGGCGCTCTGGTCGACGTGATGGCTCTCTATGAGCGAGAGCCGGTGGTGCCCGATTCGGGCGCACTTGCGCAGTTAGGGCGCTGGCGATCGAGCCCGATGCCGGTGTTCTGCCTCTTCACCCAGGCCGGCAGTGCAGCTGCCCTGTGCGCGCTTCCCGAGGCCGCTGGTCTCGTTGGTGTCCAGGGTCAAGGCATCGCGCTGGCAATCCACGGTCGGATCGCCGACGCGGCTCGAGCTGTCGGCTTTCACCATGTTCGCCTGATTGAACCTGGGGAAGAAGCGATCCTTGCCGCGTTAGAATAGCGGCTAATTTCAGCGTGTCATTTCAGGCGCGCCACGCCCCTGAGCCCTTCGCGGAGCACTTTTTTGTCCCAGCAGATTCCGTCCGGAAACTCCGATGGACATTCCGAGGATCGAATGAGCGCGGCGTCTCCGTCCGCACCCGTTTCGCGCCAGCGTCGCTCGCGCGTAGCCCTGGTATGGCGCTGGTCCGGCCCGGTGCTGGGCGTCATTGCACTTCTGGTTGCGTTCACGCTCGCGCAACGCGTCGATCGGCTTGAAAGCGGCGCTCTACGCCGGTTGGATGCCGGCGACAAGCGGGTGGCCGAACTTGAAGCTGCGCTCAAGGTATCGCAAGACCTGCTGCGCGATCTCCAGCAGCGTCAGGTGCTGATCGACTCGCGCATGGCCGATGCGCAAAGCCTCTATTCCCAGGTCGAGAAGCTGTATCGCGGTCTCATCCAGGAATCGGCAGACGCGGTGCTCGCTGAGGCCGAGGCCGTGATCTCGCTTGCCACACAGCAACTGTGGCTGGGCACCGACCCGCGCGCGGCGGTCATGGCGCTGCAGGAGCTTGATTCGCGCCTGCTCCGCCAGAAAGACCCAACGCTTGCGCCACTGCGTAAGGCGCTGCTTGGCGATATCGAACGCTTGAAGGCGCATCCGGTGGCCGACATCACCGGCATGGCCACCCGAATCGATCGCTTGATCACGGAGGTTGAACAGCTCCCGCTTACCTCAACCGTGCAACCGCGCGCGCGCGCTGCCGAGTCGGGCGTGCCGGGGCGGCCTGGCGGTTTTGAAGAAGGGCTCGCCTCCACCGGA
>Ga0194122_10002919_pt1 | contig 18077 bp, 21 predicted proteins | sample TA2MahCa10mmetaG_FD_155487 | JGI IMG/M metagenome (GOLD analysis project Ga0194122, IMG submission 155487) | Freshwater microbial communities from Lake Tanganyika, Tanzania - TA2015021 Mahale Deep Cast 10m | ecosystem: Environmental > Aquatic > Freshwater > Lake | place: Tanzania: Lake... | reverse complement strand
TTCATTATCATATGAGAAGACATCAATATTCAACTACGGAACTTCGCAATAGAGTTTATAACCTTGAGTGTGCAAAAAGAGAGGAGGGAAATATCAAAGAGATTAAACAATATTCTCCAGAACTTTTGCAAAAATATTCAATTAAAAATGATTAGAATACATACTATGGAGTTTAAATCAGTTTATGAGTGATTATAAGAAAACAGTGCTTGTACTTGGTGCTGGTGGTTTTATTGGAAGCCACATGGTAAAAAGATTACGATCTGAGGGTTACTGGGTTCGTGGTGTAGACCTTAAACTCCCAGAATATTCTGAGAGTGAGGCACACGAATTTATTGTTGGCGATTTAAGAGACTTAAATTTTGTAGAAAGAGTTCTTCAGTACAAAGGACCATACAGGAACTTTTACAACTTTGTCCCCAGTAGATATATTGATACTTTTGATGAAATCTATCAGTTTGCTGCTGATATGGGTGGAGCAGGATTTGTATTTACTGGCGAGAATGATGCAGATATTATGCACAATTCAGTATCAATTAACTTGAATGTCCTCGAATCTCAGAGACAATTAAATGAATCTAAGGAAACAAATAAAACAAAAATTTTTTACTCAAGTTCTGCCTGTATGTATCCAGAACACAATCAATTAGATCCCAATAATCCAGATTGCCGTGAAGAATCCGCTTATCCAGCCAACCCAGATTCTGAATATGGTTGGGAAAAACTGTTCTCGGAACGCCTCTACTTTGCTTATCATCATAACCATGGTATTCCTGTACGTGTTGCTAGATATCATAATATTTTCGGACCAGAAGGAACTTGGATGGGAGGAAGAGAAAAATCTCCAGCAGCAATCTGTAGGAAAGTTGCAGAGCTATCAGTTGAGGGTGGCATCATCGATGTCTGGGGAGACGGTTTACAGACTCGTTCCTTCCTGTATATTGATGAATGTATCGAAGCAACCCGTCGATTGATGGATAGTGATTTTATTGGACCTGTTAATATTGGCTCAGAGGAAATGGTCACTATCAATCAACTTGTAGATATTACTGCTAAAGTTGCTGGTAAAGCAGTGGAAAAAAATCATATTGATGGTCCCCTTGGAGTGCGCGGTCGAAACTCAAATAACGATCTTATTCGCAAAAAACTTGGTTGGGATTATTCTCAAACACTTGAAGAAGGTATTCACAAAACTTATAACTGGATTTACTCTCAGATTTATACCGGAGACACAATTATTCATCATAGGGTTTGAGTATGATTGGATTTAATTTTATCGGAAGACTTGGGCGTTTGGGAAACCAAATGTTTCAGTATGCTGCTCTTCGTGGAATTTCAAGTAATAGAGGATACAATTTTTGCTTACCAATTCACCAAAATGAGGTTGATGATAGTATAGGTAATAAGTTAAAAACTGAAATATTTTCTCCATTTAGAATGGAAAGTGTCACGTCTTTAAATATTCAACTAATCGATAAAGATAGACCGATAGTTTCTGAAAAGGGATTTGAATTTGATGAAAATCTTTTTAATGCATGTTCAGATTGGGTTAGTTTATATGGATTTTTTCAAAGTGAAAAGTATTTTAAAAATGTAGAGGATATCATTAGAAAAGATTTTACTTTTAAAGATGAGATATTTGATCCTTGTCAGAGAATGATCAGTCAAGTGGAGTCTCCTATTTCACTTCATATTAGAAGAACGGATTACATTTTAAATAAAAATAATCATAATAATCTAGATCTAGACTACTATGATATGGCATTGAAACATTTTAATGTTGATAGACAAGTGATTGTTTTTTCTGACGATCCAAACTGGTGTAAGAATCAAGAATTATTTTCTTCGGATAGATTTTTAGTATCTGAAAATGAAAGTGGGTATGTTGATATGTGTCTTATGAGTTTATGCTCCGATCATATTATTGCAAATAGTTCATTTAGTTGGTGGGGAGCTTGGCTTTGTGGTAACACAGAAAAGAAAGTAATCTATCCTAAAGATTGGTTCGGTCCTAATCTTAAAAATAATAGTCTCAAAGATTTAGCACCAGAAACATGGATTCGAATTTAATTTCTGTTTTTGGATCTACGGGATTCATTGGTGAAAATTTTATAAAGATGTTTCCAAAGAAAACTATAAGAATTTCGAGGGAAGATAGAGCACCAAAATCAAAAAACATCCTGTACTTTATAAGTACAGTAGACAACTACAATGTTTTTGATAATTTAACTTTAGACATAGATACTAATCTTAGAATTCTCTGTGAGGTATTGCAATATTGTAAAGATGTTGATATTACTTTTAATTTTATTAGTTCTTGGTTTGTATATGGTAAAATAGATCTTCCTGCAAGGGAGGACTATAAATGCAATCCTACTGGATTTTATTCCATCACTAAAAAAGCAGGAGAGGATCTTTTAATTTCTTTCTGTAAGACATTTGGTGTTAATTATAGAATTCTTAGATTATGTAATGTTCTCGGAAATGGTGATAGTAAAGTATCAATTAAAAAAAATGCACTCTCATTTCTAGTGAAAAAACTAAAAGAAAATGAAGAGATTTTTCTTTATGATAATGGAACTCCAATAAGAGACATTATGCATGTATCTGATGTATGCGAAGCTATAAATTTAATTTGTGAACATGGGGAAAAAAATAGTGTTTACAATATTGGGAGTGGACATCCGACCCAAATTGGTGATATAATTGATGAGGCAAAGAAATATCTTGGATCTAAGTCTGAAATCAAATATAAAGATGCTCCAGAGTTTCATAAACTAGTTCAGACAAAAGATTTTTGGATGGATAATTCTAAACTTTTAAGTCTTGGATTTAAACAAAAAATTTCTAATAGTGAAATCATCGAAGAATTATGCAACAACTTATAGACGATCTAATCAAATCAGCATCTAAGATTGATAGTAATATTTTTCCCTATATTGCAAATAAAAAAAACTTCGATCCAGAAAAAGATACAGTTTATTACTCCGGTCCATATTGGGACGATACTGAAATTAAAGAAATAATTAATTCAGTTCTTTATGGAAAGTGGTTGTCTTCAGGAGAGAAGGTCAACAAATTTGAGAGAGAGTTCTCTAAAAAATTTAACTTCAATCATTCTGTTATGGTGAACTCAGGTTCATCTGCAAACTTAGTGATGATTGCTGCCCTTAAAAAATACTTTGGTTGGGTTGATGGAGATGAAATAATTGTATGTGCTTGTGGATTTGCCACAACCGTAGCACCTATTGTTCAAAATGGATTAAAACCAGTATTTGTTGATATTGATTGGAGTGATTTGAATTGGGACATCAATCAAATCTTTAGTAAAATTACAAAAAAAACTAGAGCAATTATTTCTTCCCCTGTTTTAGGAAATGCCTATGATATGGATGAAGTTCTAGATCTTTGTGAGTCTAGTAATATTTATTTTGTCGCTGACAACTGCGATAGTCTTGGTAGCAAGTGGAATGATAATTATCTAACAAATTGTGCAGTTGCTGCCTCTTGTTCCTTCTATCCTGCTCATCACATTTGCACAATTGAAGGTGGGATGGTTTCTTCAAATATTAAGGAAATTGTTGATCTAGCAAGAAGTTTTGCTTGGTGGGGAAGGGACTGTTATTGTGTCGGTGCTCAAAATCTTTTATCATGTGGAACATGTGGAAAAAGATTTGATAATTGGCTGAAAGACTATGATGGTATCGTCGATCATAAGTATGTCTTCTCTAACATGGGGTATAACTTAAAACCCCTCGATCTTCAAGGTGGTATTGGATCTGTTCAGCTTAACAAATTTGATGAGATTCATCATCTTCGTAGATTTAACAAGTCTTCAATTCAATCTATTGTTGAAAAAATTCCAGGCATTCGTGTTGTAAATGAAAGGGAAGAATCTGAAACAAGTTGGTTTGGTGTTCCCATCGTTTGTTCTACAAAAGATCAAAAGCAAAAACTTGTTAATCATTTGGAGTCTAATAGAATCCAAACTAGAAATTATTTTGCTGGAAATATTCTTCTTCATTCGGGATATAGACATCTTGATGATGCGTCTAAATATTTAAAGGCAAATCAAGTCCTAGACAAAGTATTTTTCTTAGGTTGTTCCCCAACCATCACTGAAAATATGCTTGGATACATTGAATCTGTAATTGACAAATTTTATGAGTAAAAAAATTGCAATATCTTTTTTTGGAACAGGAAAGTATTTAAATTTTTTACCTGACTGGTATGTTTCAATTAAGGAAAACTTTATAGCAAATTCTGAAAAGAAATTTATCGTCTTCACAGATGGGAATGGAGATTGGCCAGATGATGTTATAAAAATTCCAACAGAACATTACGGATACCCAGAGACTTTTTATAAAACTTTTGAAACTCTTTTGAGATCTGAAAATGAAGTTTCTGATTGTGATTGGTTTATTTCCATTGATGCTGATATGAAAGTTGTTGATGAAATAAACTATGATGAATTTTTTGATGATTCTAAAGATTATTTTGGAGTTCATCATCCATGTCACTATCTTGGTATGAATCCTCATACCAAATTTCCTGGATCTTTTGATGTTAATTTAAAGTCTAAAGCATGTGTGACTGAGGATATGGATCTTTCTGTTTATTATCAAGGTTGTTTGTGGGGTGGTAAGATTCCACAAGTTTTTGATATGATGCAGCAACTTGATGAATGGACACGGGAAGATTTGTCCAATGATATCGCTCCCGTTTGGTATGAAGAGTCTTATTTTAATAAATTTTTTATTACAAATAAAGACAGAGTTCATACTCTAGGTCCACAGTTTGCATATCCAGAAATTTTTAGCGATTGCTGTAGTTTTGAACCAAAAATGATTCATTTAGCAAAGGATAATTCTCGTTTACATTTATGAACATTTTAATTCCAATGGCAGGTGAAGGAACAAGATTCCCTAAAGATACCTATAAGATTCCTAAACCTTTGATTGATATTCAAGGTTTACCAATGATTCAGAGAGCAGTTGAATCGCTTAATCTTCCTGGGAGATATCATTTTGTAGTTCGTAAAGATAGTTATTACGATCAAGTTTGTACTTTACTTCATAAGGTCTTACCTGATCCTAAAATCATAAGCGTAGAAGAAACTACAGAAGGTCCAGCAGCAAGTTGTCTACTCTTCAAAAATTTTATTGATAATGAGGAAGAACTCGTAGTTGCAAATTGTGATCAGATTATGTGGTGGGATGCTGATTTATTTCTCACTACAGCTAGATATTATAAGTATGATGGTGTTGTAGTAACTTACAGTACCACAACTCCTAAAAATAGTTATGCAAAAATTGATTATAATGGGTTTGTCGTTGACATCAAAGAAAAAGAAGTCATTAGTGACATTTCTTTGAATGGAATTCACTATTGGAGAAAGGGTAAATACTTTGTGCAGAGTGCTGAATTTATGATTAAACAAAATGATAGAGCACCAAATGGAGAATTTTATGTCGGCCCTTCATATAATCACATGATTTGTTCTGGTCTTAAAGTTGGTATTCATCATATTCCAAATTGGCAACATAATCCTGTAGGAGTTCCAGAAGATTTAAAAACTTACTTGAATAAATTATGAACATTACAAAGATTACTGATTATGTAAGAGGTTGGTTTATTGGTGACTTTGAACCAACTATTCTTCGTACAAAAGATTTTGAAGTAGGTCTTATCCGACACAAAAAAGGAGAACTTTGGACTTCACATTACCATAAAGATAGTGTAGAATATAATGTATTAGTGACTGGAAAAATGATTGTTCAGGAACAAGAACTTAGTGATGGTGATGTTTTTATCTTTCAAAAAGGTGAGATTGCAGATCCTGTGTTTCTTGAAGATTGTACTGTAGTATGTGTAAAAGTTCCATCAATTCCTTCTGACAAATTTGAGGTTCAACAATGAAATTTTTTAGAGAGCTAACTGAATGTGAAAAAGATCGTTGTGTAGTGGCAACATATTACATTGAAGCATATGAGAGTATTGGTAATCTTCGTGATGCTGCTTGGAATCTTGCTATCGGGCAGAGTGTGGGTAATCCAAAAGTTCGTAATCGCTGGGAAAGTGATGAACTTTTTGAACTGGCATCTTGTGTCATTTATGATGATGAGAATGAACTTTCACAACTGACTAAGGGTGTGATCAAAATTGGTTTTCCCAAAGTCAATACTGATTGGGAAGGTGATGGTATTTCACATTTGCTTTGCCAATTAATGGGTGGGCAACTTGATATTGATGTTTTTAAAGTATGTCGTCTTCAAAAATTAGAATTTCCTGCTGATGTAGAAGCACAGTTTCTTGGACCCAAAAATGGTATTGATGGAATTCGTAAGTTTGTCAACCGTTATGATAGACCTCTCTCTGGTGCTATCGTAAAACCAAAGACAGGTATTTCACCACAAACTCTTTCTGAGATGGTGAAAGAACTTCTTGATGGTGGAGTAGATTTTATCAAAGAGGATGAAATTCTTTCTAATCCTTCCTTCTGCCGTCTTGAAGATCGTGTAGAATTGATTTCTAATATTGTTAATAATTGTGGTCGTAACGTCATTTATGCTTTCTGTATTAACGGTGACCACCATACCATTCTTGATCGCGCTAAGTTTGTTGCTGACAATGGTGGAAATGGTATTCATATTAATTTTTGGTCTGGTCTTGGGGTTTACAATTCTGTTAGAAAAATGGACCTACCGTTGTTTATCCACTATCAAAAGAGTGGGGACAAAATTCTTACGGATAAACGCCACGCATTTGGAATAGATTGGGATGTCCTTTGTGACCTTGCTGGTCTTTGTGGTGTGGACACCATTCATGCTGGAATGTGGGGTGGTTATTTGAGTGATGATGAAAACGAACTTCGTCAAACTATGGCAACACTGCATAAGAGAAATGTTCTCCCTGCACTGAGTTGTGGTATGCATCCAGGCATCGTTAATACCACTGCAGAGAAGTTTGGTACTGATTTTCTTGCTAACTGTGGAGGTGCTATACACGGGCACCCAGAGGGTACTCTGTCTGGTGCTCTAGCAATGCGTCAGGCAATTGATAAAACTCCTGGTCCAGAATTTCGTGCTGCAATTGATAAGTGGGGTTATGAAACTGGTGGTGGTTCTCTTCCTGAATGGGTATTAGATTTCTAAACATAAATTAATATTTAATGGAGTATATTTAAATGTACAATAGATTGTTAACACTAAATGATGTATCAGAATGTTATAAAATAATTGAAAAAGAAAAATGGCCTCAAAAGGGATTTAATCATATTGATTTGTGGACGAAAGACGCTGCCATTATAAAATGGGTCACTGTTCTGGAAGAATTTAGATCAATTGGAAAAACTAACTTGAATGTAGTTGATTTAGGATCATCTACTGGTGTAGTTCCGCATATTATTGCTAGTTGGGGTAATATTGTTACTGGAATAGATTTAAATGGGATTGATCATTGGTGCCCAAAAGGTCTAGTAAAAATGGTCTTAGGTGATGCTTTATATGAACTTGGGGAAATGAAAGATCAAAGTGTTGATGTTATTACTGATCTTTGTGCAGTACACGAATTTAATACCAATAGCGATAGTGAGGTTGAAAATATTGGTTGGAAACAAGTCTCTGAGCAAGCATATAGAGTTTTAAAACCTGGTGGAATGTTTCTTATATCAACTGATGTTACTCTTTCCCCTTCAGTTCGCAATCCTGGTGGGTTTATTTCTGCTGAAAATTTAATTAAAATTGTAGAAAAATCCGGATTAAAATTGACAACTCCATATAACAGGGAGTATGAAAAAAATCTATTTTATCAGAATGGTGTTGATTTATACGTAGCGACTGTTTCATTTAAAAAATAATAAAATGATATGAAAATTATTTCTCATCGTGGTAATCTAACTGGATCTAATCCAATTAGAGAAAATAGCATTAACTATATTGAAGAAGCAATTGCTGAAGGATTTGATGTTGAAATTGATTTAAGACATGAAGATCATAATTTTTATCTTGGACACGATAAACCACAGTATTATGTTTCTATGAGTTGGTTAGTTAACTATAAAGATAAACTTTGGATTCATTGTAAGGATTTGGAAAGTTTAGATAAAATTTCTAGTTCCCCAATTGATTTTCATTACTTTTGGCATGAGATAGATAGATACACACTAACTAGTAAAGGTATTGGTTGGGTCTTAGTTGGTCAGTTTCCATTCAAAAAATCTATTATAGTTCTCCCAGAATCTATTGATTATTGTTGTAAGTATGAAGGAAAGTATGATAGAATATTAGATACAATGGGAATTTGCACCGATAGACCATTATTTTATAAAAAAGAATTAGGAGTAACTTAATGAAATGGCAAGATGATTTAATTAAAGACGTTAGAAGTAATACTGCAGTTGATGATATGTGTTGTGGTATTAATCATTATCTTAATCTTTGGCCAGAAGCAGGTAAGGAAGAAACTGTATTAAATACATATTCTGGAGAGGAGATTACTGATTGCAATCGCAGTGCTCTTTTGGAGCAGTTTATGAAAGTTAGGGATAATTGTAAGGCCATTCTTGAAATTGGTATTGGTAGAAATAATACAAGGTCTTTTGCAACTGTGTTTGCTGAAAATAAAAAAGAAGAAACTGTTTACATTGGATTAGATATAGAAGATCGTAGTTGGTTGGTAGAAATTGGAGAAAATATTAATACAATTCAGGGTGATAGTTCAGATTATGAACAAATGGTGGATATTATTAAAAATAAATTTGACGTTGAAGAATTTGATTTTATTTTTATTGACGGACTTCATAGTATTAATCAGGTTTTAAAAGATTGGGAATATACTAATTTATTATCTGATAAAGGTATTGTTGGTTTTCATGATACTAGTCATCACATTGGGCCTTTTCTTTTTGTTCGTAACTTAGACAAAAAAAAGTGGAATGTTATTGAGAATGCTTGCCCACAAGATTATGGTATTGGATTTGTTTCTAAAAGGGTGAAAAAATGAAAATAGCTTTATGTTTTTGTGGTCAACCTAGATTTGTTGAAGAAGTTTCTTCCTTAATTAAAGAAAATGTCATTCAAAATTATGATATAGATGTTTTTGCTCATCTTTGGTTTGATGAAGAATTGCAAACAAAACCTTATAAGTATGGTGGTGCTGGTGGTTGGAAACATCAAAGAATACCAAAAAATTCTATAGAAAAATTTAAAGAAATTTATTCTCCAGTAAAATTTAAAACAGAATCAAGTAAAAATTTTTTAGATTCAAATTATTCTAACAATTATCTTACTACATTAAAGAGATATAAGCAGGGGGCTATTGATAATCCAGAAGAACCTGATTATCCAAAAAGAGATGTAAATAATATTATTTCATACTATTATAGTTTAAATGAAGTTTGTTTATTAAAAAAATTGTATGAATTTGAAAAAGATTTTAGATATGATTATGTGATATGGTTGAGAACAGATTCTGAAGTTAGAAGTAAAATTCAGTATGAAACTTTTAACAAAGATGTTTTATACTATACAGGCATCCACAATCAACCAGATGGTATGATCTGTGATTGGTTTAACTTTGGTGGGTCCAAAGTGATGGATGCTTTTATGGGAACCTTCCCAGTTATAGATCTTTGTATTGATAATTGTATGAAGCATACTAATGGTGCATGGTGCTCTGAATTAATTCATACTCAAATGCTAAAAGCGTTTAATATTCAAACTCAACCTCTTCCAATATACATTACTTTACCTAGATTTTAAAATGTATAAGGATAAAAAAATTATAGCTTGTTCTCCTGTTGGTAGGAGAGAATCTATGGGATGTCTTTTTAAACAAATATTAAAAAACAGACATATTATAGATGAATATCATCTTTGGGTTAATACTTCAGTTGAAGAAGACCTTAAGTTTATAAATGAGTATGCTAATCAAAATTCTGATTTTGTTGAGTTAAAATATGGTTGTGATCCATTAGATCCAGAACAAATGGGTAAATCTTATAATGTTAAGAGATTTTATAATTATTGCGTGGAACCAAATACTTTCTATTTCAAGATAGATGATGATATTATTTTTATAGAGGATGGTACTTTTGAAAAAATGATACAATATAAAGTTGATAATCCAACAACTTTTTTAGTGTATCCTATCATTATGAATAATTCTTGGTGTACTCATTTTCTTAGAAAAAATAAAGCGATTGATGTTCCGAAATGTCCAGTTCATGATTATACATGGTATGCCGATTTTGAGAAATCAAAAGAGAAAATAAAAACTACAGATCAAACTTTAAGTGATGATTTAGATGAACCAAAACTAAGAAACTTTATTCCAGAAGATAGAGTTATTAGTCATCTATATTGCTTTGATCCACATCTTGCATATGAGATTCTGAACAATACTTACGAATGTATTCTTGAAAATAGATTAACAGATTTAGATATACCAAATATTGTTTTAAATTTTGAACCTGTTTCCATTCAATTCATAATGTGGAGTGGTGAAGATTTTGCAGAATTTGATGGAAATGTAAAATCTTTAGATGATGAACCTTGGTTAGCAACCTTTTATCCAATTAAAAATAATTTGAGAAATTCCATCGTAGGTAATACTAGAGTAGTTCATTATGCACATTGGCCTCATAGAGAGTATTTAAATACAACAGATATTTTGGAAAAGTATGAAAGAATATGATTACTTAATAGTTGGTTGTGGTCTTTTTGGTGCTACTTTTGCAAGACTTGCCACTGATTCTGGCAAGTCTTGTCTTATTATTGACAAGAGAAAACAAATAGCTGGTAATTGTTATACTGAAAAAATAGAGGGTATAAATGTTCATAAGTATGGAGCGCATATTTTTCACACTTCAAATGAAACTGTTTGGAAATTCGTAAACAGATTTGCAGATTTTAATAATTATATTAATTCACCAAAGGCATATTCAAAAGGAAAATTGTACTCATTACCTTTTAATATGAATACTTTCTATGAATTGTGGGGAATCATGACTCCTTATGATGCAAAGAAAATTATAGAGGAGCAAAGATTTAAAGGAACACCAACCAATCTTGAAGAACAAGCACTATCACTAGTAGGCAAGGATATTTACGAAACTTTAATCAAAGATTATACTGAGAAGCAATGGGGTAGATCAGCAGTAGATCTTCCACCATTTATTATTAAAAGATTGCCATTAAGGTTTACTTTTGATAATAATTATTTTGATGATAGATATCAGGGAATTCCCATGGGTGGATATACTTTGATGTTTGAAAAAATGTTAGATGGTATTGAAATTCTTTTAAATGTGGATTATCTTGAGAATAGAGAACACTTTAATTCTATTGCAAAGAAAGTTGTGTTTACTGGGTGTATAGATCAGTTTTTTGATTATGAGTTTGGTAAGTTAGAATATAGGTCATTGCATTTTATAGATCATGTAGTATCTAGTGATAATTTTCAGGGAAACGCAGTGATTAATTATTGTGATAAAAAGTTTTCTTCCACTCGTACTATTGAGCATAAGCATTTTGAAAAATCAAAGTCTGATGTTACAATCATTACCCATGAATATCCACAAGAGTATATTGATGGTCTTACTCCATACTATCCAATCAATAGTAATTTAAATCAAGATCTTTATGGCAAGTACAAAGATAAGTCCAAATCATTGACAAACATTATCTTTGGTGGTAGACTGTCCGAGTACAAATATATGGATATGCACGTGGCTATTGAATCTGCTATGAACAAGTTTAGACATGAGTAATAAAATACTTATTTTAATGTGTTATTATGAGCGACCGAGTATGGTTAGGTTTGCTCTAGAGTCAATCCGAGTTCAAAATTATGATAATTGGGAACTTTGTCTTGTTGATGATACTGAAACTGGTACAGGAGAAAAATCTGTAAGAGATATTCTTGGAGATGATCCTAGGGTCAACTATGTCTGCACATATAATAGTCCAGATCAAAAACAATTTCAGGGCGGATCTAAAGTAGGATATTTCTGGAATCAGGCAATCTACAATAGTAACGCTAAAATTTCTTTTGTCCTATGTGATGATGACTATCTTAGTAAAACTTACTTGTCTGACTTGAATGAATGGTATTCAGAGCATCCTGATGTAATGTATGCTCATAGTGACTTTGTGCTGTACAATCCTTTTTCAGTCAAAACAATTGATGAAGTAGATTTGAATACCATTTATAAACCATATACGAATTATGATGGTTATGTTTTAAGAAAAAGAGTTTGTGAAGTTAATTATGATACACAAGCTGCTGGTATTCTTGATGCAAGTCAAGTTTCTTGGAGAAACTTAGTCTTTAAAGAAAGAGGTGTTAAATTTGACGATCTTAGGGGTGAGCAAAGTAGAAACTTTGATTTTGTTTTATTTACTCAACTAGACCACTTATTTGGCAAGTCTACATATACTAAGATTATTGGGCAGTATAAAGGAGATCATTCAGACCAGTTTGGTCGTAGAGTTGATAAAGGTAATCTTAACAAACCATTAGATTTAGATTTCGCACCGTACTAAGATGAAGATCGTTATCTGGGGACATCCCCTTCACTCACATACTCACTCATATATTCATGGTGGGTTTAAAAAAGGATTTGAATATCTTGGACATGAAGTTCATTGGTTCAATAATAATGAGTATCCAGATCCTAGTGATTTTGACTATGGAAATGGTCTGATCATTACTGAAGGATATGATGACAATAATCTTCCTATTGTAGATTCTTCAACTTATTTTGTTCATTGTTGTAAAGATCCTTACAAGTATCTTGATGCTGGAGTAAGATTAGTTGACATTAGATATAATGTAAAGGAACTAAACGATGTAAACTATTCTTATGTCTTTGCTGACGAAAATCCAGTAAAACTTGGTGCTTGCGAGTTTTATCAAAACAATGCTTCAACCGATGGATTAAATTCTCAGTGGGTGAAAGATCGTCGTGAGTATGAAGCAATTTATTTAAGTTGGGCTACAGATTTACTTCCTCATGAGTTTAATTATGATGATATGAAACTTCCAAGAGAAAGAAAGTCTTATTACGTAGGAAGTATTTCTTCTTCAAACATTAATCAGATTCAACCTTTTGCTAAAGCATGTGTTGATGCCAAAGTCGAATTCATTCATAGTGATCCTTGGAAAAATCCTCTTTCCTGGGAAGAAAATAAGACTCTAGTACAAAGATCTTATGTCGCTTCAGATATTCGTGGAGTGGGACTTGGAGACGATAATCCAGATACGGGGTGCAATCATTTAAAAACGGGTTATATTCCCTGTCGAGTTCTTAAAAACATTAGTTACGGGCAAGTTGGAATGACAAATTCCTCAACAGTCAGAGATCTTTTTGATGGAGATATTGTTTATAATAATGACACCTATCAATTATTCTATGACACTGAGGTAAATATTGATAACTATGATCTCATTGAACATCAGATGAATATCGTTAGGGATAATCACACTTACCTAAATCGATGTGAATCTATCCTAAGAGTCTATAATGATGATGTATGAAAGACATTACCTTTTATACCGTAATGGGTGGGCCTCAACACTTTTACGACGCTACTAAACTAGCAGTAGAATCAATTAGATCAAAAATTCCTTTTGCTAAAATTAAAGTATTTGATTTTGATGGTAAATTTAAAAATCAATATTCTGAAACTATTGATTGTAGAGGACAGCAAGACATTTCCAAAAAAGATATTGGATATCTTTATTGGAGAGAAAAGTATGTTAGAGTATTAGAAATCGATACTGAGTATGCTGTTTACTTTGATTGTGACACTGTATTGATTCATGATTTTTTTGAAGATATATTTAATATAATAGGAGAGAAAGTAGGATCTGCTCAACACTGGTGGGTTCCTACTTTTGGGAATTATTGTAATATGGCAACCCCACCTCAACATCAATTAATTTTTAATAAAACTTTAAAAAGTCTTGGTGGAAATTCAGCTACGCCGTATTATGCAGGTGGTGTCTTTTTATTTAAAAATACGGAAAAAAATAGAGATCTATTTAAAGAAGTTGTTAAAAACTATGATCACTTTAACGACCAATATGATGGAGAAATTACAGCATTGACTGATGAATTTTTCTTTAGTTCTGTCTTTAAAAATGATATAGTGAACTTGGGTGGATCGCTTAATGTATGTCCTAAAGGAAATGGGATAAGCATAGATCTTGAAGTTGATGATGATGGAATATTAGTCGGAAAGAATGTGTTTGACAAAGATTATAATCCTGTAATTTTTGTTCATTGTAATCTTTACAAAGGAGATCCTTTAGATAATAATTATTCTAAAGAAGCAAAACAAATTATCTCAGAGGCGTATCAATTGTGATTTATATAAGCGGATCAAATGGACTTATTGGAAACTCTCTTAAAAAAAAGTTAGATAATTTTTCTACAGTATCATATAGAGATAACTTGGATAACGTTAAATTTGATTCTCATGAGGATGCTACATTGATACATCTCGCCTCATCATCTAACACTAGATATGGTATAGATTCTTCTTTAAAACTCTATATGAATGATGTTAATCTTTCTTTAGAATTATTTAAAAAATTTTTAGATAAAAATCCTTCAGGTAGAATAATACTATTATCTTCATGTGGGGATCTTCACTGGTCTTATTACAGAAAAATTAATGATGAAAAAAGTGTTCCTTTACCTAAAACTATTCATGGAGCACATAAACTTTTACTTGAAAATTATGGAAGTATCTTATTGCAAAATACTAATGCAAAGTTTATTGTTTTAAGAATTACAAATGTTTATGGCGGACATACTTCTCTCGATAGAGTGAATGGATTTATTGACAAATATGTTAGTTGTTTTAAAAACAACTCTCCAATGAAAATCTACACAAATCTTTCTACAAGTTATGATTGGATTCATCTTGATGATGTAGTTTCTTCTATACTTTGTGCGTCTAGGTATAATAAAAGCGATACCTTTTTAATTGGTAGTGGGGATAGTTGTTCTTTGAATCATCTTCTTAATACACTAAAAACTAATATTGGGGAAGTCGAAGTTGAAATAGAGAAATGTTCAGATTCTGCTACTCATGTTATGATTAGCACAGATAGGGCAGAAAGTACTTTGGGATGGAAACCATCCATTTCCCTGTTCGATGGTCTTAAAATTATTAAAAGCAAATTATGAAACTTGCATTGATTGGTCCGGGAATTATGCCCATCCCTCCCGATGGATGGGGAGCAGTTGAATCTTTAATATGGGACTATGCTTTAGAACTTGAGGAGTTAGGTCACACTGGAAATATTATTAATACTCCAGATTGGGATGAAATTATTGATTATTTAAATGAAGATCAATATGAGTTTGCTCATCTTCATTATGATGTTTTTTATCCCATTATGGATAGAATTGCAGCAGAAACTAATACTTCAAAGTTAGCGATCAGTAGTCATTATCCATACATTGATCAATCACATATGCATCATCGTGATGGATATGATCGCACCTTTGATTGGATCATAAAAAATAAAAAGTATTACGTTTTTTGTATCTCTAAAAAAGATTATCAAACATTTAAAAATGCTGGTGCAGATGAAAGCAGATTACTCCTCTCTGAGAATGGAGCAAATCATAAACGTTTTGCTTATCGTAAGGAGTCAGTAAAACCTGATCGCTCTCTTTATCTTGGACAAATTTACCATCGCAAAAAACAGTGGTTATATCAATCTATTGAATCTATTGATTATGTTGGCCAAAATACTGGTGCCACTTCTTTTGATCCATCTATAAATTATCTTGGCGAATGGTCTGACGATTATAAACGCGAACACTTTACTGATTATGGTAGTCTTGTTCTTTTGTCTGATGGTGAAAATGGAACTCCTCTAGTTGTAAAAGAAGCCATGATAAATGGATTAGGAGTGGTTATTTCGAAGTATGCTGCACATGATCTTCCAAATGATCTTCCATTTGTTACCGTTATTCCAGATGATAAACTAGAAGATATTTCATACGTTGAAGAAAAGATTAAAGAAAATCGTGAAATTTCTATTAGTATGCGTGATGATATTCGTCAGTTTGCTATAGATAACTTTTCTTGGGAAAGTCTTGTAAAACTTTATGCAGAAAACATCAAAAAACTAGAAGCAAATGCGAATTAGTATTATTGGTCCAGCACTACCAATTCCCCCAAAAGGATGGGGTGCTGTCGAATCTTTAATTTGGGATATGAAGTTAACTTTAAATGATATGGGTCACAATGTTCAAATTATAAATGTTGGCGATCCACATGATATTATAAGTAAAATTAATCAGCATCGCCCAGATTTTGTTCATATTAATTATGATGATTGGGTTGGATTATATCCATACATACAATACCCAAAGACATGTACGACGCACTTTGCATACATCGAAAGACCCGAAATGATGGGCCCTTATCGTCAAAGAGTGTTCGATTTGTTTGCAACCATCAAACCAAATATTTTTGGTTTATCTAATGGTATCAATAAAGTTTATAATGATCTTGCTGAGATTCCGCAAGATAGACTTTATCTAAATCCAAACGGAGTTAATAAACAACTATTCAAAGTTACCAGCACTCCAAAGTATTCTGATAGAAGCATCTACCTTGCAAAAATAGATCATAGGAAGAGGCAGTTTCTCTTTCAAGATATTCAGTCTATTTGGTATGCGGGAAATATTGCAGACCAAAGATTTGATACTTCTAAAAATTATCTTGGTGAGTGGAATAAAGAAACACTATATTCAAATCTAACTGAATATGGCAATTTAGTTTTATTATCTGATGGCGAAGCACATCCCTTAGTTTGTCCCGAAGCATTTTCTGCAGGTCTTGGTGTTGTTGTAAGCCAGTGGGCCACTGCTAATTTGAATTTAGATAAAAAGTTTATTACTGTGATACCAGAAGATAAGATTTGTGATACTGAATTTGTTGAGGAAAAAATTATAGAAAATAGACAATACTCAATAAAAAATAGGGATGAGATCCTAGACTATGCAAAACAGTTTGAATGGTCTAGAATATTAGAAAATTATTATCTTCCAAATATTAGTAAAGTGATCAATGGATAAAAATAAATCTACGTACAAATTAAAAGGAATCGGACCAATTTATTACTTAAATCTTGATGGACAACCAGAAAGACGACAGTATATGGAGGATCAATTTAAATATTGGGAGGTTGATAATTATACTCGTATTTCTGCATATGATGGACGTGAAGATGATCTAAGCGATATCATCACAGGTCGTTATCCAGAAATGATGAATTCTGGTGAGATTGGTTGTATTACATCACATCTCAAAGCGATTAAACATTGGTATGAAACTTCTGACAGTCCCTATGCAATTATGATGGAGGATGATTGTAGTTTAGACTTTGTAAGATATTGGAACTTTACCTGGCAGGACTTTTATGCAAATGTCCCATATGACTGGGATACCGTGCAGATCGCAATTATTTGCACAGGAGATCTTCATGTAAAACTTCATAAAAGATTTGTGAATGATTTTTCGACAGCGTGTTATCTTATCAATCGCCACCATGCGGAAAAAATTTTGAGGCATCATGTGAGAGGAGACAAATATAAACTTGATAATGGTGTTAAACCACGTCCCGTTGCGGATGATTTGATTTATAATTCTGGTAATACATATTCTATTCCTTTACTTCTTTATAGAATTGAATTGGGATCTAGCATTCATCCAGAACATATTGATATTTTCCACCGTTCAAGTCACGATGCTTTATTAAATTTTTGGCAGCAGAACGGACCAAATATTGATATCAAAGATTATATGAACTATGATCCTTATCTTGGTCGGATAACCGAAAACTCAGCAGCACAACAAGGGGATTGACGTGATCCCAGGTTTGTGTTAAAATAAATACATTCTAGTGATGAGACCTCAAATACTCGTTGACTCACTGAACACGGAGTTTGTCGAAACTCCTTCCATCCGCAGGTATTACTCTGCGAGAAACTTAGAGGTACACTTATGTTTAAATCCGCAATCGCAGCTGTTGCAGCTGCTCCTTTC
>Ga0194122_10002912_pt1 | contig 18111 bp, 9 predicted proteins | sample TA2MahCa10mmetaG_FD_155487 | JGI IMG/M metagenome (GOLD analysis project Ga0194122, IMG submission 155487) | Freshwater microbial communities from Lake Tanganyika, Tanzania - TA2015021 Mahale Deep Cast 10m | ecosystem: Environmental > Aquatic > Freshwater > Lake | place: Tanzania: Lake... | reverse complement strand
CGACCCGGGCAACCGTGGGTCTTCTACGCCCCCACCCTGTCGAACGTGCCCGACGAGGCGGAGCGCTGGATGCACGAACGGTTCCTGGAGGCCGGGGTGGCAATCGCTGGGGTCGACGTCGGCGAAGCCTACGGCAGCCCTGGCGCGCATGCGGCCCAGGAAGCCCTGTATCGGGAGGTTCGCCGTCGATTCGGACTCGCCTGCAAGGCCTGTGTCCTGGGCCGCAGCCGCGGAGGACTCATCGTTGCCAGCTGGGCGGCGTCGCATCCCGATCGGGTCTCGGGACTCGCCGGGATCTATCCGGTGTTCGATGTCCGAAGCTATCCCGGTCTCGACCGCGCGGCGCCGTCCTATGACCTGGCCCCGACCGGGCTTCTCGAGCGCCTCGGCTCCCTGAATCCCGTGTCCAACTCGGGGCGGATCGCCAAGGCGGGAATCCCAGCCCTGCTGATCCATGGGGATGTCGACACCGTCGTTCCACTCGAACCCAACTCCGGGGCCTTTGTGGAGGGCTTCCAGGCGGTGGGACACGGAGCGGATGTCCGCCTGATGGTGCTTCCGGGTCAGGGGCACAACATGGATCTCGGGTTTTTCCGTTCAGAGGAGCTGGTCCGATTCGTGATCGACCGCGCAAGGGCGGGAGCGCGATCGAGGTAGGGCGCGAACCATCGCGTCCGTCTCCGGAAAACGAGGCCTCGCGCCGGCGTGGCGACGTCGCCAACCGCCCCGGTTTCCGAGGGTCTGGGGCACCCCTATCCTCCGATGCAGCTCATAGTCCTCTGGGGCTGGACGAAATCAGGCTGACCGATCCGGTGGCCGGACTCCTTGCCCCGAACAATGCCGATCAATCGATCCGCCAAGGCGGCATCGGACCCATCCCCGCGGACCAGCGGCCGGATGTCGTGCTCCACAAGGCTGAACAGGCAGGTCCGGACCTGTCCGTCCGCCGTGAGACGAAGCCGGTTGCAGTGTCCACAGAAGGGCTGGGTGACCGGGGCAATGATGCCGATCTCACCCGGACCGTCGGCGAAGCGCCATCGCCGTGCCGTTTCGGAGGGATTCGACGAGGCCTCGATCGGGACGAGGTCGAACCGATCCGCCAGACGCTCCAGGATGGTGCGTCCCGACACGACGAGGTCCCGTTGCCAGGCCCGCTTGGAATCGAGCGGCATGAACTCGATGAACCGCATCACGAGACCCCGATCCCGGGCGAACTGGGCCAGGGATTCGATCTCATGGTCGTTCAGACCACCGATGATGACCGCGTTCACCTTCACCGGCTGGAACCCCAGCGTCTGGGCGACGTCGATCGCCGACAGCGTCTCATGCAGCCCGTCCCTGCCGGTCAGGAGGCGGAACCGGTCTCGAACGAGCGAGTCGAGGCTGATGCTCACCCGATGGAGTCCGGCCTCGCGCAGGGCGGCGGCCTGGGCCCCGAACAGGAATCCATTGGTGGTGAGGGCCAGGTCCTTGATCCCAGGGATCGCGGACAACGCCCGGACCAATCGGGGGACGTCCCGACGCAGGAGCGGCTCGCCGCCCGTGAGCCGGACCTTCTCGATGCCCAGATCGACGGCCACCCGGACGAACCGCTCGATTTCCTCGTACTGGAGGAGCTCGTGCCTTGGCTTCCACGCGTAGTCCAACGGCACCGTGGAGGCCGGGTTGGGATTTCGGACCGCATCGAACCGGGTCCGATAGAAATTGGCCGCCTCCTCGGTCTCGGGAAGGCAGTAGACGCACCGAAAATTGCAGCGGTCGGTGATGCTGACCCGCAGGTCCCGCATCACGCGTCCGTGGCCGTCCCTGAGTTCCCTCCGCATGGCCCGTTCAGCCTAGCCGGACCCGGCCAGAGGACCAGACGGGAAGTAATGTGTCCTTCGACTCCCAACCGCCCCGCTCGGTCCACTCAAGGACCCACGAACACCCCCTGGCTGTTGTTCCAGAAGGAGCCGGAACCGCTGTCCTGCAGACGGATCGCCCGGACCTGGTAGACCGCCGACTCCGGCGCGTCGTCGTCGGTGAAGGTCGTCCCATCGATCGATCGTCCCGTCTCAAGGGGTGTCGAGAACCCATCGAGCCCTCTGGTGCTCCGAAGGACCACGTAACGGCAGCCCACATCCGGTGAGGGGGTCCAGGACAGGGTCACACGACGCCCCGACCGCTCCAGTCTGGGTTCCGACGGCGGACTGACGCGGAGGAGCCGGAGGGTCGGATCCCCGAGGATGCTGTGGAAGGCAGGGACCTGAAGACCGGGGCGGGACCAGCACCGGACCATCAGGTCGGCCAACGGAGCGCCGGCCCCCAGCGGGGTGAAGTCCCAGGAAACGCCACCGAACGTGGCAAGCCCATGGTTCGGACCGGCCAGCGACGCCCGCAGCCAGTTGTCCCTCGAGATCAGCCGACCCCGGTCATCGACGCGGGCCCAGTCGGGTCCGTAGGAGAACCAGACCTGACGGAAGGTCACGGGAAGTTCCCGCGACGGGTCCACGAAGGCATCGCTGGTATGGCTCCCGCCGAGCCCGTCGAAGATCCCCGCCTCGCCCGCACTGGCATACTGGAAGTGGACCCCGAGGTCGACCGGCACCCGATCCCGGAGGTTGTAGCCGTCGAACAACACCCCGGGCTCCACGCCGAAGGCGGCCCCGGCAAGCGTCTGGGCCGACAGGACAGCAAGGTTGGCGGCCGGGTTCTCCGCCAGACACGAGACGCGTCCCCAGGTCGGGATCTGGTGCATCCGATATCGTGTCGCCTTGGCCAGATACCGCCCGAGGAGCTCGGCTTCGCTGCGGCGTCCCAATGCCGGCAGGCCCCAGAAGTCCACCCGCCCCACGGCGAAGTCGGGCGGACCCGGCAGGTAGCTCTGATCGAGGACGCCATCCCCCGGCTGGTTGCGGCTCCCGGGCTGCGTCTCCAGATCGGTCCAGACCGGAACCGTCCGGTTGGTGTAGCCATAGAAGGCGTCCGCCACCCAGCGACCCCGGTGGTCGGGATGGCCGTCCCAGCCCCCTGTGCCGCTGTGGACCAGCGTCACATGCCCCAGGATGAAGACCACGTTCGTGGTGCCCGGCTCGTGGTGGTCCGTGATCCAGCGGACGACCTTCGATCGGTTGGCGACGTTGGCCTCGATCGATCCATCCCGATGCCTCGGGGCCTCGAGCCATTCGCGGACCTGCCAGCCATCGCCAACGAGATTCGTCCGGAGCTGGGCCAGCTCGGAGCGGAGCGACGGCGCGAGGGTGCGGTCGACGAGCAGCAGGACCACGCCGCGTTGATGCACCTCCGGCATCTCGATGCCGGCCACCCAATGGCGGTAGGACTCCCCACGGATGCCCGGTCCGAGGCGGGCCAGGTACTCATACCGCACCCCCTTCTCCACCGTGCCGTCGATCCATCGCTCCTCGGTCGAATCGTCGACGACGGGCATCCCCCAGTTCGTGCTGCCGAAGGCACGCCGATGGATCCTCAGGGGCCATGGATCGGGATATCCGGGTGCCCCGATCCCGCTGCGTCGAGGCGATCCCTCATAGAGCCGGGCGAATTCAAGGGCCGGGCGCCCTTCCCGCTCCACCGCCCGCACCGTGAGCTGCTGGAGGCGGAAGGTCTCGGTGAACCCGATCGGGTAGTTGAAGGTCTCGACACTGTCGATCGTTCCCTCCAGCGCCAGCGATCCCGCGGCGTTCATCCCCAGCTGGAAGCCCCGCGCCATACCGGTGGCCAAGGGCAGGTATCGGGGATCGATCCCGGGACCGTGGTCGAAGACGGTCCGGGCGCTGTTGGTCCAGACATTCAGCGCGTTCTGGTGGTAGACCCGCGTCAGCGTCGGCCCATAGGACAGGGCCAGCTCATGCCAGCCGGGCGTCCCGGACCACGACGCGGCCGGCAGCCGGCTTTCCATCAGGAACACGGGGAAATACTCCGCGGCGCCCTGGCTGAACTTCACCGACAGACCTCCCTGGACCGTGGCGTGCAGGTACCACGACCACCATCCGGCCGGCTTGTCCATGTAGCCTCCGACCTCCAGCAGCGGAGCACTCCACTCCTGGCCCCGGGGCAGCGACCAATCCGGCTTGAACCAGAGGCGGATCGAGCCGCGGTCGAGTCGGAGCTGCGGGGAACCCTCCGGGCCGGACGTCGGATACCGCAGCGGCTTTCCGGGGGACGACACCAGTCGGATTCCCTCTCGGACGATTCCGGGAACCTGGGTTTCCGTGCCCGGGAGACCGACCGGTTCCAGCCCGGCGGCGGTCGACCGCCATGCCGATGGGGTTCCATCCCACCACCAGGCGGCGAGGCGTTTCGGGAACCAGCTGCGGGCGTCCTTGGGATCGGTGCGATGCGCGACTTCCTCGGCATCCGAGAGTCCATCGCCATCGGAATCCACCCAGCCACCGGGAGCGGCAACCCCGCGGGTCACCGCGATCTGAAGGCCGAGGAACAGGGCCAGCGGGAGGATTCTCGACATGGACTCTCGGCTCCTTGCGCTTGCGTCCTGCGCCCCGTCCCCGTGTGTCGCGTGTGTTCCTCGAACGCAGGTCTGTGTTCCCGGTGTCCTGGGTGGCGGCTCCGTGGCTCCGGGCTACCGGCTCAGCTGACGGGCGGCAGCGGTCCGCAGACGCTCATCGGCCGCCGCGGCCAAGGATCCGACCAGGTCGGCGGCCGGCTGCCCAAACGCCTCGCCCAGCCACATCGCCTCGAGCGGGGCCCGGGGATCCTTCTGCTGGGCCAGCCAGGTCCGCACCGCCGGAAGGACGTCCGATGCGGCGCGCTGTCGCAGGACGACCCGGGCCTGCTCCTGATCCCAGCCATTTCGCGAGAGGGTCAGGGTGAGCAGTTCCGGCGTGGACAGCCGGGTGAGGTCACGGACCGTGGCCTTCGGCGGACCCGGCCTGTCCCCGGTGTAGGCGACGCGCCAGATGCGTCCGTGCTCGTGATCCCGACGCGGATCGCGGAAATCGACCTCGCCGTGCTGGATGATCGGGTTCGACCAGTCGGCGATATACAGGGCGCCATCCGGACCGAAGCGCAGGTCGATCGGACGGAAGGTCACGTTGGTCGATCGGAGGAGGTCCGGGAGCTCGCGGGTCTGGAAGGTGGAGCCGTTGTCGTTGATGGCGAACCGGACCACGCGATGGGCCCGGAAGTCGCAGGTGAGGGCATTGCCCTGCCAGTCGGCCGGGAACATGGGGCTGTGGACAATCTCGAGGCTGGCGAACTTGGGATAGCTGCCCGGGCTGATGCTGTCGCCCTCACGCCGCATGTCGGAATAGGTGAAGTAGGTCGCCCCTTCCATCGCATGGTAGATCCCCTTCCCGCCGGCACCGTCGGTGAAGAACGAATTCCCGTACTGGTCCCAGTGGTGTCCCCACGGATTGCAGCCGCCCTTGGTGAGGATCTCGAGGCGGGAGGTGTCGGGATTGAACCTCCAGATGCCCGCGCTGTTGAGGCGTCGGACCCCCTGGGGAGTCTCGATGTGGCTGTGGGTGTAGATGGACTGGTTCAGGTACAGGTGTCCGTCATAACCCCAGCGAAGAGTGTGCAGGTTGTGATGGGTGTCTTCGGTACCGAAGCTCGACATTACGATCGTCCGCTGGTCGCCCCGACCATCACCGTCGGTGTCGGCAATGTGCAGCAGCTGGTGGCTGGCGGCGACATAGCAGCCGCCCCGTCCGTCAGGCACCACGCCCGTGGGGATCACGAGCCCGTCGGCGAACACCGTGTGCCGATCCGCCTTGCCGTCGCCATCGGTGTCCTCGAGCACGATCACCGCATCCTCGGCGTCCTGACCGGGCTTGATCTGCGGATACAGGCGCGAGCTGGCCACCCAGAGACGGCCCTTCGGGTCCCAGTTCATCTGGATGGGCTTGTAGAGCATGGGGTTCTCGGCGAAGAGGCTGACCGTGAAACCCGGTGAGATCTCGAACGTGGGCTCCGGCTGGACCCTGAACTTCGGGTCCCGGTGGGCGCGCTCCGCGGCCTCCTTCTGCAGACGGGTCACCTCGGCGACGACCGTCGGATCCTGGTGGTCGACATCCCGGAGCTTCGCGATGCGTCCCTCCCACTCCTCGATGAGGGGGTCGAACTTGGGGATCTCCACCGCGTTCTGCCCCTGCTCATACTTCCGGAATCCGAACAGATAGGTCCAGTTGGCAGGACGCCACCGGTGGAAGAAGAGCTCGTTCTTCTTCCGGACCGCAGCGTTGAGCACGAGATAGGCCGAGCTGCTGCCCTCGACGGAACCGCCGGAGCGGTTGACGATCGCGTCGGCCAGGGCCCGGTAGCCGGCTTCGTTGAGATGCACCAGGTCCGCCTCCCTCGGAAGGGCTGCGGTGGACTCGAGGCCGATGAACTGGGAGCCAGTTTCCGACGCGAGGGACCTGAGCGCCTCCCGGACCACGGGAATCTGGGAGGTGAGGACCTCGACGGGCCTGCGGTCCTGGGGCGGCAGACCCGCAGGAATGGCCCCCGCGTCGAGGGGCCCCACCACGATGAACCGGACCTCGGCACCCGCGAGCTCGCGCACGGCCCCCATGAGCCGTTGCATCTGCGCCAGGAACTCGGCCAGCTGCACCGCCGAGGCAGCACCCGGCGGGAGGGATGCCAGCTCCAGGGCTTCGGTCATCCCGTAGGCGAGGACAGCCACGGTGGGCTTGAAGTCGCCGATCTGCTCCTTGACCCGCTTGAGCCAGTCGGACGGCGACTTGTTCCAGTCGAAGCTGGCTCGGGAGCGTCCCATGGGGGTGTCCGCGGCCCAGCCCAGGTTGCGGAAGGTGATGCCGCGGTCGCGATACCCGGCGGTGAGATGGGTCTCGAGATGTCCGAAGTCGACCTCCCGCTCGAAGAAGGTGTCGCCCAGGAAAAGCACCCGGTCGCCCTCACGGAGACCGCCTTCGGCGGCCGACATGCGGATGGGGATCAGGGAGAGGAGGGCCGCGAGGACCATCCACGGGAGACATCGAATTCGGTTCATGGACTCAGGGGTTCCTGCGGCGAGTCCGCAACGGGGCTCCGGGCCTCGCATCGGTTCGCCGGCGGGATGATCCCTGATTACACGGGCAACGTCCGCCGGGTGGCAAGCCCGGGACCCGGAAAACCGGGAAATGACGGTCCCTTCCCTCGAAGTGTCGGACCCTCCATCACGGCACGCCCAAGCACGCTCACCTCGAAGGGTTCGCTGCTCAGTGGGTGTAGCCCTCCTCACCATGCTCGGTCTGATCAAGCCCCTGGTCTTCCACCTCATCCGACACCCGGCAGCCCAGGGTCTTGTCGACGATGAGGTACAGGACGACGGTCGCCGCGACCGAGAGGAGGATGATCAGGCCGCCCGCCTTGATTTGCTCAAGCCACAGGCTCTGGCGGTTGATCCGCTCGGCGAGGAGGTTCGGGTTCATGTCCGCGCGCGCGAGAAAACCGGCCATGACGGTGCCTGCGGTGCCTCCGACCGCGTGGACCCCGAAGGTGTCTAGCGAGTCATCGTATCCGAGGGCGTTCTTGAGCTTGGCGCAGGCGAGGAAGGTGGAGACACCGGCGAGGAGCCCGATGACCACGGCACCAGACGGGGTCACGAAGCCTGACGCGGGTGTGATGGTGGCGAGGCCCGCGACGGCACCGGAGCAGAGACCCAGAACAGACGGCTTGCCGCGGAGCACCAGCTCGAGAAGACCCCAGACACAGATTCCGACCCCGGCGCTCAACGTGGTGGCCACGAAGGCGTTCGAGGCGATCCGGTCCGCCGCGACGGCTGAGCCTGCGTTGAATCCGTACCAGCCGAACCACAGCATCCCCGTCCCCACCAGACACAGCACCATGCTGTGCGGCGGAATTGGCTCCCGGCCGAAGCCTCGTCGTGGGCCGAGCAGAATGCAGAGGATCAGAGCGCTCCATCCCGAGGTGATGTGAACTACGATGCCCCCGGCGAAATCGATCGCCTTTATGGCGGCATTGTCGTTCCAGAGCCCGTTCATCCAACCATCCGCACCCCAAAGCATATGGGCGGTCGGAAAGTAGACGACGAACATCCACGCGGTGCAGAACACCATCAGCGCCTTGAAGCGCATGCGCTCGGCGATCGCCCCGACGATCAGGGCGGGCGTGATGATGGCGAACATCATCTGGTACATCGCATAGATGTTGTGGGACACCCACGGCCCATAGTCGGGATTGGGGACGTCGGTCACGCCCCTGAGGAAGCTCCAGTCGAGGCCTCCGAGAAACGGCGATCCCTTGGAGAACGACAGCGAGTAACCGCAGGACCACCATAGGACCGTGACGATTCCGGCCAATCCAAGACATTGGGCCAGGACGGAGAGCACATTTTTCCTGCGGACCAGTCCGCCGTAGAACAACGCGAGTCCAGGCAGGGTCATGAACAGGACCAGTGCGGTGCTGATCATCATCCAACCGTTGTGTCCCGGACCCGGGCTGCCGACCAGCGAGGTCGCGGGGGCGGTGTTGCGGAAGTAGTTCTCCAGGTCGGCGAGCCGCTGTTCCACCGTGGGATCCGCGGCGGATGCATGGACGACCAAGACGAAGAAGAGAGCCAGGAATAGCGTGATCCGGAAGAAATGCCTCATGGAGCTGGCGGAGAAAGCCAGCCTGTGAACGCCTTGGCAAGGCCTCAGACAATCCCTCCTGACTCTTTGAAAATGTCCCCGTGTGAACTCGAGAAGAATGTCCCCATGGGGCTGGCGCCGCAACGCGTCGCGAGCCCATGGAAGGACATCTACGAATGAGTGCGAAGGAGCGCCGCCGATTGGTGGTGCTGAGCGAGTGGCAGGCCGGGCGGCTGAAGTTGGTGGCAGCAGCCGAGGCCCTGGGGGTCAGTTACCGTCACGCCAGGCGGATTGGACGGCGCTACCGGCAACAGGGCGCCGGTGGTCTGGTGCATCGACTACGCGGCCGGCCCGGAGGACGAAGGCGACACGGGGAGCGGAGATTAGGGCCAGGGAGCGGAGATTAGGGCCAGGTCATCTATTGTAGGTCAGGTGCGGGGCCAGGTCATCTATCACTAGATTTAGGGAGGGCCTGGGCATGGCGTGAGGGGGTGCGGCCATGATGGAGTGGGGGGCATGCGAATACCGCGATTCAAGGCCGCGCCCGGCGAGGAGGCGGGCTGTTACCACTGCATCTCCCGTGTCGTGGAGAAGCGTCATGCCTTCGAGAAACGGGAACGGGAGAAGTTCCGCGCCCTCCTCCAGGAATACGCCGCCTTCTGCGGGGTGGAGGTCCTCACCTGGTGCATTCTCTCCAACCATTTCCACCTTCTCATCAGGGTGCCCAAGAAGCCCGCCACTCCGCCGCCCATCGAGGCCTTGATCGAGCGGCTGAACCACCTCAGCAGCAGTGCCTTGTCCGCAGCCGCTGCCCAACAGCTGGTCGAACGCTTCCGCGCTGCGGGTCAGGAAGGACCGGTGGAGGAACTGCGAGAGCGGCTGTGGGCGCAGATGTACGATCTGAGCCAGTTCATGAAGCTGCTCAAGCAGCGCTTCAGCCAGTGGTTCAACCGCGTCCATGACCGTGAGGGAACCCTCTGGGAGGGACGGTTCCGCAGCACCTTGGTGGAGGCGAATAGCCCGGCCCTGGCCACCGTGGCGGCGTACATCGACCTGAACCCGATCCGGGCGGGCCTGGCGAAGGATCCCAAGGACTACCGCTGGTGTGGGTATGCCGAGGCGGTGGCGTCCAATGCCTCAGCCCAGAAGGGACTTGCCGACGCCTTGGGGGTTGGGGTCGACGCGGTGCTGCCGGAATACCGGAAATGGCTGTTCCGGCAGGGGGAGGAACGGGAGGGGACCGATGCGCAAGGCCGTCCTCTTCGGAAGGGCTTCAACCGGGAGCGAATGCTTAAGGTATTGGAGGAGGGGGGAGAACTGCCGCGGACGGAGTATCTGAGGCTGAGGATCCGCTACATGGTGGATGGGGCGGTGCTGGGGAGCCGCGAGTATGTGGATTCGGTGTTCAATCGGCACCGGGACTGGTTCGGCGCGCGACGAACCTCAGGGGCACGCCCCGTACGAGGGGTGTCGGGCTTGGCCCTGAGTTGTCTGCGTGACCTGCGGGTCCGGGTGGCCAGGTGAACAGAACTCGGCCAAGGACTGGCCAACTCCAAATCAGAAGACTACGACTGCGATCGCCTCACCACGGGCGATCTGGGTGGGCTTGTGTGGAGCGGTGACGGCCGTGCCTCAAAACAGGGTTTGGAGCCGATGCGGGGGCAGCGAAAAGGCGCCAGAGACGTCATTCCGAGGAACCGGATCCAAAAAGCAGCATCCCAGCGGGCTATGGTCCGCGGCATCGCAACAAACGACCTGGCCCCAATTTCTCTTTTGTGGCCCCAATTTCTCTTTTGCGAAACAGATGACCTGACCCCGTTACCTCTGACCTGACCCCGTTACCTCTGACCTCGTTACCTCGCGCAGTGGTCCACGGATTGGAGAGGTGGCTTCGTGTGGCTCTAAGACGAGATCCACGGAAAGGCTGGACCGTTTGCGGATGCCGTTCTCAAGGGACTCCAGAGCAGCCTGGTGGGCGGTCCAAGGAAGAATGCCACGGAGGTGATCACCTGGGACCCGAGAGGCGAATTCGCCTCGGGAGAGATCCTGTCTTCCTCCGGTTCACAGGGGCGTACAGCCACCCGGAATTCGGGGAGCCAAGACCCTTTGCGTCCTCGCAAGAAATAGAAGGAAAAGCCGATGGGAAAGGCCCGGCATCCGTCGGGTGCCCTCAACCCTGACCCAATTACGACTCCACATCGCCGCCCGACCGACGCTGCGCCCGGCGCTTCGCCTCCAGCAGCCGGCTCGTCGGGGTCGAGGGTTCCCCAGCCACTGAGCCCGATCCTGTCTCGCCCACCACTCGATCCGGTTGGGTGGCCGCACCGCGTGGGTCAGGAATCTCTGGTTTTCCCGAACCGCCCGACGGGCTCATCCCCTCCGCGGCGGTTGGGTCAGGTCCACCGACTGGGACCACGGCCTCCCCGGCCTGACCCACGCGGGTGCGACCTTCGCGGACCCGATCCCGGGCCGTGAGCAGCGACTGGAGCCCTTCCTCCACGGGCGACGGGGTCTTCAGAGAACCCCAACCCAGCCGAGACCGGATTCCGGCCCACCAACGGGCCCATTCCGACGGGTCGACCTCCACCCGACGCACCCCCACGTCGATCACCATCAGCACCACGAAGCACTGCAGCAACACCTGCCAGAGATCGCTCGCACGGAAGGTGCGTCGGCGATTCCGCAGGAACGGGTTGTCGGTCTCGGGATCCAGGACGCTCCCGCCCCCCGCATCGGCAAGGCGCTGCAACCGGGCGCGGTCCGGTCCGTCCGTCTCGAACTCCGGCGAGTGGTTGACGCTGGCCCCCAACACCTGGGATCCGACCGGACGTCCGTCCTTCATCTCGAGGAGGTTGACCAGATAGGCCCCGACCTCGGCAGCGGCAAACCGGCCCTCGTAACGACCCGGACCCGTCTGCTCCAACACCAGGTCCGTCCGACGCCCCCCGGGCCCCACCACCGCCGCCCGCAGGTCGAGGAAGTTCCGGAAGTTGCCCTCGGTGTCGAGGGATTCGACCGACAGGAAGCCGACCCCGTTGTCGATACCCACCTTTGCAGTGTGGTCCGAGGCGTCCACCCGACGGAGGCACCATCGGACTGCCTGCGACCAGAACTGCTGGTACTGCGACCAGCCGATCCAGTCCCGCGCCCAGCGACTGCGGGCATCGCTGGTGAACGCCACCGACCGACCCAACCCGTGCTGCCAGTGGGCCAGCAAGGGATCCCCGTTGCCGGTCAGAAGCGGCACCTCGGCCCGTGGCTTCGGGGTGGTGGCCACATGGCCCTGGAGCATCGGCCAGGATCCGATGCCCCGGGTCAGCTCGCTGCCCGCCGCCACCTGCGGACGAAACGGTTCCTCGGAGATCGCCGATTTCAGGATCACCGCCGCCTCCTTGATGAAGATCTGGGGCAGCTGGGCCGCGGAGCGGACGTCGTAGAACCGTCCACGTCCCTGCTGCGCCATGCGCTCCATAGTCGTGGGTTGGACATGGCCGCCGATCATCACGGTGCTGACGGTAATGCGTCCGGCGAGGTACTGCTGCATCAGGGCGTCCGAGGGCGCGCTGGGATCGCCATCGCTGAAGACGATGAGATGCTTCAGGTTGGCGGTGGACTTCTGGAGGTCCCCGAGGGCGAGCGTCATAAGCCCTTCGAAGCCGGGGAGATCTCCCTGGTTCATCCCGGCGATCTGTTGGGCCAGCGCTGTCTTCGACCCCACGGACTGAAGAGGGAACAGCGGCTTCTCGGTGCCGTCCCAGAGCCACACGCCCATCTCATCCGTCGGCCCCAGCGCATCGAGCGCCGCGAGGGCGATCTCCCGGGCCACCTGGTTGCCGTTGGCGAACTCCATGCCGTGCATGACGAGCCCGAGGGCACCCTTCGGCAGGACCTTCCTCGACGACAACTCCATGTCGAGAGGCAGCGCCTCCTCGAGCGGGGTGCTCCGATACCCGCCCGCGGCAAAGGACTGATCGCCGCCGATGCAGACCAGTCCCACGCCGAAATCCCGCACCGCGCTCTCCAGCAGGCGCATCCCGTCCGGACCCAGATCGCCAGCCGAGACGTTGCCGAGGACGATGGCGTCGTGGCTCTGGATCTCCGCAAGGGTCGACGGCAACTCGGTCTCACGGACCACCCGGACCTCAAGCCGTGCCGCGCGGAGGGCCTGCACGAGGAACCGGTCGGCCTCCGGATCACTGCTGACCACCAGGATCCGGGGATCGCCACGGATCTGGATGAAGCCGCTGGCCCGGTTGTTTTGGGCCACGGTGTCGCCGGGGGCGTCGACCACGACCTCGTAGGCGTGGAATCCGGGCTCGTCGAGCTTCTGCGGGACCGACAGGAGATTCCGTCCCGGCTCCAGGACGACCTCCTGCTCCGCAATGGCCCGGTTGTCGCGGTACAGCCGCACGGTCGCGGTGCGGGCCTGCTCGGTCCCCACCACCAGCCGAACGTCGAACGCCTGTCCCTGCTTCACGGAGGCCGGGACCTCGACCTTCTGCACCGAAAGGTCCTCTCCTCGACGGGATCCCAACGCCACGACGTCTAGGTCCACACCGAGGGACCGAGCCGACCGGATGGCGGCGAGGCCGTCGCTGACGTTCTCGTTGCCGTCTGAGAGAAGCACGAGCCGACGCTGTCCCTGCTCAGGAAACGCCGCGGTGCCGAGTCGGATCGCGGCGGCGATGTCGGTGCGGTCGGTGGGCACCACAGTCTGGATCCGTTCGGCCTCGGCGACCGAGGTGGCAGTGGTCTCGAGGGCCGCCTCGGAGCCGAACACGAGGAACCCGCCCTTATCGGTCCCAGGCTTCTCCCTCGCCCAACGATTGGCAAGCTGGCGGGCCTGTTCCTGGACGGCTCCCGGAACGGAGTCCGACCGGTCGAGGAGGAAGAACAGGTTCATCCCGAAGTCCGGCCGTCGCCACTGGAGGCCGGCAAGGGCGAGGACGAGAACCAGAAGTCCGGCAAGCCGCAGGGCCAGGGCCCATCGGAGCCGTCGTGGCGCGAGGGAGGAATCACTTCTCCGGGCCCACCCGAGGGTCCAGACCGCCGCCACGGGCAGGAGGATCAGCCACTCGGGATGGGAGAGGTGGAAGGGCACGGATGACGTCACGCCCACCGTCCCGAAGATGCCCCCGGGGATCAAGCGGGAGAACCCAACGGAATTCCGGCCTTTAGCCCGGGGTTGCCGAGCCCGCGAGGCTAACCTGGGTCTCCAGCCCGAAGGGTGTCCAACCGCAACGCGGTGGAGCGCCCCGATGGGGCACACGTTCTCCGGCTTCCCACCGCCACCACCGGGTCTGGGTCATGACAGAGCCGGACTCGGTTGGCCTCCCGGCTCAACCGCCCCTAAAACACAAAAAACTCCGGGGTTCCAGGGAAACCGCTGACCGGGTATTGGCCCAAGGACGTGGTGACCAGCCGACCGTCCAGGTGGGTCCTCGCCGCCGCACTCATCATGGCGGCACAGTTGAGTCCGCCGGCGAGCTTCTCGATCCGGAACGTGAAGTTCACCTCGGGCCCCGACAGGTTCTCCTCCCCCATCGTCGGACCGCCCCCCAGAATTACCGAGCCTTGGTGCAGGACGATTCGGAAGGCGACCGCGCTGCTGGCCTGGAGCTGCTTCAGCGCCAGCAGGCCTTGGATGAGCAGGTCGAGATCCGTGCGGGTCGCCGGCCAATACGCCAGGAACCCATCCCCAAGAAACTTGTTCACCGCCCCCCCGTGGCGCTCGATGACCTGACGACATTCCGAGAACCAGCGTCCCGTCAGCCGGGCCAGCTCCTCGGCAGGCATCTCCTGGCTGAGACGGGTGGATCCCTGGAGATCCGCCAGCAGGAGCCAGCTGCGCACCATCCGGACATCCATCAGGGTTCCGGAACCCGACTCCTCAAAAAACGAGGAATCCTGGACGACGGGCTGGCGGAAGGTGAGGTGTGTCTCGCCGATCTGGATCTCAACCCCATCGGTGAGCCGTGTCGGCTGCACCACCCTTTTGCCGGCGACATAGGTGCCATTGCTGCTGCCGAGGTCAACGATGAAGAACTCGGCATCACCCTGCTCGTGGATCATGGCGTGGTTCCGGGACGCCTTCCGGTCCTCGAGGACCAGTTCGTTGGACGAGGAACGCCCTATCGACAACGAACCCTGGATGGCAAGGGGCCCTTTCGGACCGTTATCGATCCACGCGGTAGGCTGGGCGGAGGGTTCCATGCCGATGATGCCTGAGCGTGCGGGGAAACCGGGAATCCCGCAATCTCTGCAACCGGCCTTGACGACACCGTGCAGGCCAACAGCCCCGCTTGGGCCAAAGAGGCTGGCCCTCGTGAGACTAAAGAGGCTGGCCCTCGTGAGACTATGGGCCATTGCCCCCAAGCCCCAAGCCCTTTGGTGCGCACCTCAATCTTCCTTGGCACCCTTCCGGCTTCCCTCCCAAAGATGCGAATGCGTCCTAAAATTGCCTGCCACCAAAGAATTGCCCTGTCCCCCAAATAATTGGCCTCCAGTCACGCCGATTCCCGTCACATGGCCCACTGAAACGAATTCAGCTGAATCGTTTAACCCGAAAGACACAACGTCCCCAGAAACGACTTCATCTCCCCAACCTGTCCCGTTAATCATCCAAAGGGAGTGGGTTCAAAGGCTCAAGAGGCAGAAAACGACTGCATCACGGAACCCGTTTTCCCGTTTTCGAACAAATGCCCTCAAAAGAAAAAGGACCAGCAATTGGTCAGGAACCCAATCCAGAAACGTGGGATCTCGTCATCCACCCCACGGCCCCCTGGTGGGACCTCCACCTCCGGGATGTCTGGCAGTATCGCGACCTCATGTGGATGTTCGTCCGTCGGGATTTTGTCTCGGTCTACAAGCAGACCGTCCTCGGTCCCGTCTGGTTCTTCGTCCAACCCCTCCTCACCACTGCCATGTTCACGCTGATCTTCAGCAACGTGGCCAAGCTGCCAACCGATGGGCTGCCCCCGATGCTGTTCTATCTGGCCGGGGTAACCCCCTGGAACTATTTCGCCACCTGCCTGACCAAGACGTCATCCACGTTCGTCACGAATGCCCACATCTTCGGAAAGGTCTACTTCCCAAGGCTGATCACACCGCTGTCCATCGTGATCTCCAATCTCATCCAGTTCGGGATCCAGTTCCTCCTCTTCTTCGGATTCTTCCTGTTCTATTGGCTCAAGGGCGCACCCATGAATCCAAACTGGATCGGGATCGTGGTGCTGACTCCTCTGCTCCTTGGGCTGATGGCCCTGTTGGGACTGGGCAGCGGAATCATCATCTCATCGCTGACGACGAAGTACCGGGATTTTACGTTCCTCGTCGCATTCGGAATCCAGCTCGCCATGTATGCCACGCCGGTCATCTACCCGGCGAGCCTTGTGCCGGAGAAGTACCGTTTCTGGATCGATCTCAATCCAATGTCCCCCGTCATTGAAGCCTTCCGCGCCACATATCTCGGGGGACCGATCCCCTGGACCAGCCTCGCCATCGCCACAGCCGTCACCCTGCTGAGCCTCGTGGTGGGAATCCTGGTCTTCAAGAGGGTCGAGCGCGACTTCATGGACACGGTCTGAGGCAAGGTTCGACGGCACTTTTCAAGACATCGCACACCGATCCCTCCCAGACCGCCCCTTTCGTCGAACACATGAGCGACACCGTCATCTCCGTCGAAAACATCTCCAAGATCTACCGGCTTGGAGAGGTGGGCACCGGTTCCCTTGCCCATGACGTGAACCGCTGGTGGCATCGACTCCGCGGCAAGGATGATCCCTATCTCAAGGTCGGTCAGGTCAACGATCGAACCCAGGTGGCCAAAGCCACCAACTCGAAGAAAAAAAACGCCGAGGACTGGGTCTACGCTCTCAAGGACATCAGCTTCGAAGTCAAACGAGGTGAGGTCCTGGGCATCATCGGCCAGAATGGAGCCGGGAAAAGCACTCTCCTCAAAATCCTATCCCGCGTCACCACACAGACCACCGGACATATTCGGCTAAAAGGTCGTGTTGCATCACTGCTAGAGGTTGGAACCGGCTTTCACTCCGAATTAACCGGCCGAGAAAATCTATATCTCAATGGCGCAATTCTCGGAATGCGCAAACGCGAGATCATCCGGAAGTTTGATGAAATTGTGGATTTCTCTGGATGCGAACGCTACATTGACACACCAGTGAAACGCTATAGTTCAGGCATGTATGTCCGTTTGGCATTTGCCGTAGCCGCGTTTCTCGAACCCGAGATCTTAATCGTCGATGAAGTACTTGCTGTTGGAGATGCCAGCTTTCAGCGAAAGTGCCTCGGAAAAATGAAATCGGTGGCTGAATCAGGTGACCGGACCGTGCTGTTTGTCAGTCATAATATGTCTGCTGTCAAAAGCCTGTGCACCACAGCCATTTACCTTGACAACGGGCAACTCACAGGCTCCGGAGCCCCAGGGCCATTGGTAGACCAGTATCTCCAAAACAAGACGACAAATCAGAATTCGGTTGAATGGCCAAACGAATCGACCGCTCCAGGTAACGAATCCGTACGCCTCCATCGAGTCTCTGCCAAACCACCAACTGGATTTGAGATACCCAACATAGATTCAGGAGTCGATATCGAAATTCTTTTCACCCATTTTCTGAACGGAGCCAACCTGGATGTCACATTATACATTATCTCCAACAGCGGCGATGTTGTTTTTGAAACTGGAATTCTTGTAAGCTGCGAGAATGATTCCGTTCCAGGAAAGTACCTCGTCACAGCCCCATTACCTAGTCACTTGCTAAATTGCGGAAAATACCATATCAATCTCGTTTTTGGACAAGACCAAAGGCATGTTTTACTGAAACACGACGCAGTTGTCGGATTCGAATTAGAGAACACCAATACTGGCCGCGGCCGAAACATGCATCCAACTCCAGGTGTAATTCGCCCAATGATACACTGGCGCATAAAAAGAAAATCGTAACGATCTTTGGATAATGTTTTGAATAAAACTCGTTCAGCTCAATACTACTCGGAATCAAAACTGAAATCCAACAAATCACCCTTTACTCTCATCGCTAAATGCCAAACTCACCAACAAAAACCCGTACACCTAGGGCAAGCAAAACCACCCGAATTGGAAAATTTAGCGAAATCCACCGCTCAGCAAAAATCGGCGCCTCTTGTGAAATAGGCTCGCACGTTCAAATTGACAAAGACGTAACAATAAAAAACCATGTTAAAATAGGGTCAGGAACAAAAATTCTATCGCAAACAACAATCGCTGACGGCGTAGCTATCGGACCTGACGTGACCTCGCAAAACTGATCCAGAGGGAGTGAGAGTCTGGGCGACCAAGAAAGGGACCAGACCATGAAAGGAAAGCGACACACGACAGAGGAGAAGATCCGAGCCTTGAGGGAGGCGGACGGCGGGAAGCCGATCCGCGAGGTATGCCAGGAGAGGAACATCTCTGAGGCAACCTACCACCGGTGGCGTCAGCAGTTCGGACGGATGGGGGTGGATGAGGCCAAACGGCTGAAGGAGCTGGAACGAGAGAACAGCGAGTTGAAGAAGATGC
>Ga0194122_10002911_pt1 | contig 18113 bp, 14 predicted proteins | sample TA2MahCa10mmetaG_FD_155487 | JGI IMG/M metagenome (GOLD analysis project Ga0194122, IMG submission 155487) | Freshwater microbial communities from Lake Tanganyika, Tanzania - TA2015021 Mahale Deep Cast 10m | ecosystem: Environmental > Aquatic > Freshwater > Lake | place: Tanzania: Lake... | reverse complement strand
AAAAGAGGCAAGGTCTTCACCTGCGCGTTTTTGGAACACCGCCGTTGCAAGCAAACAGAATATTCCTGCTCGGACGGCGAAAATACCCCCGAACTGCGAAAGTCAGGCTAGCGCGGTGGCTTGACTTGCTTCAAGACGTAGTACATAATCAGCTCCAGTCGCTGGCTCTCTGCAGCTCCCCGCTTTTTCGGAGAACGTCGGTGATTGAGACCGAAGTCTACGTCCAAACTTAAGTGAGGAAACATGGCGAGAGAGAGTACGCAAACAAAGCTGTCCCGGGTGCGCCCGCCCCGTGTCCAGATCTCGTACGAAGTCAATACTGGGGATGCCATCGAGATCAAAGAGATCCCGTTTGTGATGGGAGTGCTCGGAGACTTTACCGGCCAACCCACCGAGCCGCTCGAAGAGTTGAAGAAGCGCAAGTTCGTCGACGTTTCGCCGGACAACTTCGATGACGTGCTGGCCAAGATGAAGCCTCATTTGGCTTTTTCAGTGGACAACAAATTGTCGGATGCGCCCGACGCAGGCAAGCTGAAGGTTGACCTCAACTTCCGCGCCCTGGAAGATTTCGATCCGGAGAACGTGGCCCGCCAGGTGCCGGCGTTGCGCGAGATGCTCGACATGCGCCGCAAGCTCTCGGATCTGCGTGGCAGCTTGCAGACCAACGATGCCCTCGAAAAGGAACTGCAGGACGTCGTCAACAACACCGAGAAGATGAAGCAGTTGAAAGATGAACTGGGTGGAGGCGGCAAGTAATGAGCGACAAGGCCGCCGCCGCGGCGCAGTCCGCGGCTCAAACCGTCACGCAGGAAGCCGGTCTGCTGGACCAGATCGTTGAAAAAACCAAGCTCGGCAAGGATCAGGCGCAGAAGCAGCGCAGCAAAGACCTGCTGCGCGAGTTTATCGCCCAGGTGCTCGACCACCAGATCACCATCGCCCCCGATACCGAGGCGATGATCAATGCCCGGATTGCGCAAATCGATCGCGCCGTCTCCCTTCAGCTCAACGAAATCCTCCACCATCAGGACTTCCAGAAGCTTGAAGGCTCCTGGCGCGGATTGCGCTACCTGCTGGATCGCAGTGAAACCAGCGACAAGCTGAAGATCCGCGTGCTGAACGTATCGAAGAAAGACCTGCTGCGCGATCTGCGCCGCGCGCCCGAGTTCGATCAAAGCGCGTTTTTCAAGAAAGTCTACGAAGAAGAGTACGGCGTGTTCGGCGGCGAGCCGTTTGCCGCCCTCATCGGCGACTACGATTTCGGCAAGACGCCCGACGACATCGAACTGCTGGAGAAGGTCTCCAACGTGGCGGCGGCGGCCCATGCGCCGTTCCTCACCTCCACCAGCCCGGACCTGCTCAACCTCGACAGCTTCAAAGACCTCGGTGCGCCGCGCGACCTCGGCAAGATCTTCGATACATCCGAGTACGCCAAGTGGAAGAGCTTCCGGCAGAGCGAAGACTCGCGCTACGTGGCCATGTGCCTCCCGCACATCCTCATGCGCCTGCCCTACGGCAAGAACACCAACCCCATCGAAGGCTTTGACTACGACGAGGGTGTGGACGGAACCGATCACAACAAATATCTCTGGGGCAACGCCGCCTATGCGCTTGGCACGCGCCTCACCTCGGCCTTTGCCAGCTACGGCTGGTGCGCGGCGATCCGCGGCGTAGAAGGCGGCGGTCTAGTGGAAGGCCTCCCGGCCCACACCTTCAAGACCGACGACGGCGATGTGGCGCTGAAGTGCCCCACCGAAATCGCCATCACGGACCGGCGCGAAAAAGAACTCGCCGATCAGGGCTTCGTTCCGCTGTGCCACTGCAAAGGTACCGACTACGCCGCGTTCTTCTCGGTGCAATCGGCGCAGAAGGCCAAGATCTACGACAAGGCCGACGCCAACGCTAGCGCCCGGCTCTCCACCCAGCTCCCCTACATCTTCGCCGTGTCGCGTTTTGCGCATTACCTCAAGTCGATGATGCGCGACAAGATCGGCAGCTTCATGTCGCGGAGCCAGTGCGAGTCGTTCCTCAACAACTGGATCATCAACTACGCCGTAGCCAACGACGATGCGCCGACCAGCCTCAAGGCCAGCCACCCGTTGAAGGATGCGCGCGTGGACGTGTCGGAAGTGCCCGGCAAACCCGGCGCCTACCGCGCCGTCGCCTACCTGCGGCCTCACTACCAACTGGACGAGATTGGTATCTCGCTGCGTCTGGTGGCGGACCTGCCGCCGCCGGCCAAATAGCGCCTACTGCTCAGAGGGCCGCGCGGGCGGGTTTGCGGACCTGCCCCGCGCGGCTTTATCGTCCAAGCACGCCTTTGCCCCACCTCCCCGCAAGGAGGCGCGGGAGCTTGCTGTGCATCTCTGCGTTCCGAGTAGGGGGTATGAACCATGAAGTCCGATGATTTGGTGAAAGCCGGCCAGTTGGACGAGGCGGTAGCGTGGCTGTCGGCGCGCCTGCGCGACAACCCGGGCGACGTCCGGGCCCGCACGTCACTCTTTGAACTGCTGTGCTACCAGGGCGACTACGACCGCGCTGAAAAGCACCTCAGCGTGCTCGGCGAGGGCAACAAAGATACGCAAGTGGGCGCACTGCTCTATCATGGCGCCATGCATGCAGAACGGCTCCGCCGCGATCTGTTCGTCAAACAGGCTTACCCCGCCCCGCTGGCCGCCGAAGCCGCGCAGCTCACCGGCACGCTGAACGGCAAGCCGTTCACTTCGCTCCAGGACTCGGACCCGCGTATCGGCCCGCGTATCGAAGTCTTCGGGGCCGGCGACTACTTCTGGATTCCGCTGGCGCAGATCCAGAAGATTGAGATTGAGGCGCCCAAGCGGCTGCGCGATCTGATGTGGATTCCGGCGCGCGTCACCACCGCGCCAGGCTTTCAGCAGCGCGAACTCGGCGAGGTGCTCCTGCCGGCGCTCAATCCGCTCACCTGGCAGCATCCAGACGCCGAAGTGCGCCTCGGCCGCGTCACCGAATGGTGCGCCGGCGAACAGGGCGACGAGCATCCTTACGGCCTCAAGATGCTGGTGGTGGATGGCGAAGAAGTGCCCATCCTCGAAGTCCGCAAACTGGAGATCGCCGGGGCGGCCGCCGAGGCTGCCTCAGGATCGTAGGGCCGACAGTCATGCCGATTCTGCCCGAGAACATCCTCGCTCCCATCGCCGAGGACAACCCGTGCGGCGAACCTGCCACCGGGCTAAAGAACTACGAGAAGATCCGCGAATCGCGCCGGCCGAACGACGCGGCGATTGAGGCGTTCCTCGCCCCGCGCGAAGACGGTTCGCCGCGCATCATGACGCGCGACATCTGGATGCCGCGCGAGGTGAACCGGCTGGTGGATCAGTTGTCAGACCTGATCGCCGCGCGCACGAAGGACCTCGAATTGGCCGTTTGGCTGGTTGAGTCGCTCGTCTGGAAGCATGGCTTTGCGGGTTTGGCCGAGGGCCTCGCGCTGGTGCATAGCTTGATCGACCAGTTTTGGGGCATGCTCCACCCGCTGCCGGATGAAGGCGATTACTACATGCGCCTCCGGCACCTGGAATGGCTGGGTATGACGGAGAACACCAAAGACTCGTCGCCCAATCTGGCGATCGGCTTTGTGCCCGTCACCTCGAACGGACTGTCGATTCATCAGGCCGTGGAAGCGCGGGGCGTGCCGAGCGAAGCGGAGGCGGGCGAATCGAACACCGCCACCGCCAAGCGCAGCGAAGCGGTTTCGGCCGGCAAGACCACGCCCGAAGACTTCAATCTCGCCTTCGACAACACGCCCAAGCAGTTCTACAAAGACCTGAAACTGCACGTGGCCACGTGCCGTGAGCTGGTGCAGAAGCTCGACGAGTTGTGTGAGGAGCGCTTTGCCGGCGACCCTCCGGGTTTCGGGCGCATTCGTGAGAATCTCGAAAAAGCCGAAAGCGAAATCCTGATCCTGCTGCGGCGCAAACTGGAAAAGGATCCGGACCCGGTAGACCACGCGGCCCTGGCCGCGGCCGCAGCAGCAGGAAGCGCCGGTGAAGACGGCGCACCCGGCGTGGCGATGATTCCCGTGGCGGCCGCCCGCGGCTTCGACGAGATGGTGGAAGCCGCCGGCGAAGTCAGCGGCCTGGAGCCGTCGAGCCTCCAGGAGGCGATCGTGCGCATTGCCGTGGCCGCCCGGTTTCTCCGCCGGCAGAATCCGGCGAGCCCGATGGCCTACATGCTGATGCGCGGATTGCGCTGGGGCGAACTGTCGGCCGGTGGCGACGAACTGGCGACCACGTTGCTAGCTGCGCCATCCACCGAAGTGCGCACCACGCTCAAGCAACTCGCCGCCAACGGCGCCTGGCCGGAAGTACTCGAACTTACCGAAGCGGCGATGGCCACCGAATGCGGCCGGGGCTGGCTGGACCTGCAGCGTTACGCCGTGAGGGCCTGCGAAGAGATGGGGTTCGATGGCGCCGCCCGCGCGGTGCGCCTCGGCGTCAAGCATCTGCTTGAAGATTTTCCGGCGTTGAACACCGCGACGCTGATGGACGATACCGGCGCGGCCAATCCTGAGACCGCCGCATGGTTGCAGCAGGTCGCTCAGCCGAACGAATAGGCAAACCATGGCGCGACCCCAAACTGAAGATCGCCCGCTGCTATCGGTGTTCGACCGCCTGCTCGATGACCAGCCGCGCAACCAGCATGAGGTTCCTCCCAACCGGTTGCAGGCGATCAGACAGTACAAGGAAGCGGTGGCGCGCGATCTGGAGTTGCTACTCAACTGCCGCGCCATGCCGTGGGAGCCGGGGCCGGAGTTTCCCGAGCTCCTGAACTCGCTGTACATGTACGGCCTGCAGGACTTCAGCAACCTCTCGCCGGTTGCCTCAACCCACCGCGACTTTCTGATCAAACGGGTGCAGCGCACCATCCAGGAACACGAGCCGCGGCTGACGAACATCTCCGTCGTCATGCCGAAAGACCACAACGTGAAGGGATCGCTCCAGATGCGTTTTCAGGTCTCGGCGCTGCTGTTGATGGATCCGGCTCCGGAGCCGGTGGCCTACGATACTCTGCTTGAACTCGCCAGCGGCCAGTATCAGGTCAAAGGAGACTAGCGGCCCCGTGGATGAACTGCGCCGTTACTACGAAGAGGAGTTGAAATATCTGCGTCGGATGGGCGCGGAGTTCCGGCAGCAGTACCCGAAGATCGCCGACCGTCTCCAACTGGGCGACAACCTCGCCAAGGACCCCCACGTCGAGCGGATGCTCGAAGGTTTCTCGTTTCTCGCCGCGCGCGTCCACAAACGGCTGGACGACGACTTTCCAGAGATCACCGACGCTTTTCTGGACGTGGTCTACCCGCACTACCTGCGGCCGCTTCCCTCGATTGCCGTCATCGAAATCAAGCCTGATCCGCGCGTCAAACAGACCGCCGTCGCCACCGTGCCGCGCGGGAGCCGGTTATTCTCCCGGCCCTCGCAAGGCGTCACCTGCCGGTTCCGCACCTGCTTCAATACCACCATCTGGCCGGTGGATCTGGCCGAAGTGCAGTGGCGCACGCCGGAGCGACTTGACCCGCCGGTGAAAGCCTCGGGCGCCCTGGCCGTGCTGCGGATGCTGGTGCGCTCGCAGTCGGAAGCGCCCATCGGCAAGCTCGGCATCGATTCGCTCCGATTCTATCTGCATGGCTCGGAGGAACTGCCCCACGCCTTCTATGAAATCCTGCTGAACAGTGTCCTGTATGTAATGGTGCGGGACCCGCAGCACCGCAAGCGCCCGCCAGTGAGACTGCCGGCCTCGGCGATTCAGCCGGCCGGCTTTGACGAAGACCAGTCGCTGTTTTCCTACACCAGACGCTCGTTTGACGGATACCGTCTGTTGCAGGAGTATTTTTCGTTTCCGCAAAAGTTTCTGTTCTTCGACATCCAGGGTCTGAAGGAGGCCACGGCCGGCTGCCAGGAAGCCGCCGAGATCCTGATCTTTTTCTCGCCGTTTGAACGCGAAGACCGGCGTGAAATGCTGGAGAACGGCGCGCGCGCCGCCACCTTCCGGCTCAACTGCACGCCGGTGGTGAACCTGTTTGAACAAACCTCTGAGCCCATTCTGCTGCGCCAGACGCAGCACGAATATCAGATCGTTCCCGACAACCGCCGCCAGAAGTACATGGAAGTGTTCTCGGTGGATTCGGTACTGACGTCGAACCCCACCACGGGCGAGCAGATTCCTTACGATTCGCTCTACTCCTACCGCCACTCGGATGACACCGAGACCAAGCGCACTTTCTGGCAGGCCACGCGCCGCGTGTCGCCGCGGCGCGAAGGCGGCTCGGACATGTACATTTCCCTCGTGGACCTGTCGGCGCGGCCGTGCGTGCCCGACGCCGAATCGGTCACCTGCCGGCTCACCTGCACCAACCTCAATCTGCCGTCGAAGCTGTCGTGGGGCTCGGACGCCGACTTTGAATTCGAAGGCGGCGGCACCGTACGGCGCGTCACGGCCATCCACCCGCCGACGGCGACGCTGCCCGCGCCAGACCGCCTGGGCGCGATGTGGCGTCTCATTTCGCACCTGTCGCTCAACCACCTTTCCCTCGTCACCGAAGGCGCCGAGGCGCTGCGCGAGATTCTGCGCCTGTACGATAACGGCGGCCCGGTGCATACGCGGAGGCAGATCGATGCCATCCGCTCGGTGGGGGCTTCGCCGCAGTTTGCGCGGGTCATCACCGAGCACGGCACCGGCTTTGCGCGCGGCACGGCCGTGGAACTCGAAGTGGATGAAGCGCAGTTTGCCGGCGCCGGTCTGTTTCTGTTTGCCAGCGTGATTGAACGCTTTCTGGGTATGTACACGTCGCTTAACAGCTTCAGCCAGTTGACCGTCCGCAGTACGCAAAGAAGGGAGGTGCTCAGACGATGGCAGCCGAGATCGGGCCGCAAGATTCTCCTCTAGATCCGGATACGCCCGCCGCGGATACGAATGCCTTCTCCGAATCCTCGCCGGTGCTGCTGGAGGTGGTGCCGGACGGCGACGTGCCGCGCTTTGCCGCCGTGGCCGATCTGCTGCGCGCCGAGCCCTGGTCGTTTGATTTCTTCCGCGCCGTGTGGTTGCTGGAGCAGTTGCGGGAAGGCCGCCGCCGCGTGGGTATGTTCAATGAGCCTTCGCGCGAGGTAGTACGCTTCACGGCGCATCCGTCGCTGTCGTTTCCGGCCAGTTCCATCCAGTCGCTGGCGCACGATTCGCCGCTCTGGCGCATGGCCGTCAACTTCATGGGTCTCACCGGCCCGTTCGGCGTGCTGCCGCGCCACTACACCGCGGTCATTCAGGAACGGGCGCGGATGAAGGACTTCGCGTTTCGCGATTTCACGGACCTGTTCAATCATCGCGCCGTCTCTCTCTTCTACCGCGCCTGGACCAAGTACCGGCTGCCCATTCGCTATGCCCGCGGCGCCGACGATCAACTCACGCAAGCCTTTCTGTCGCTCAGCGGCCTTGGCACGCCGCACCTGACCGGGCGGCAGGAGGTGAACGACGAGACCTTTGTCTGGTACAGCGGACTGTTCGGCATGCAGGCCCGCTCGGCCGTCGCGCTGGAGCAGATCCTGGAAGACTATTTCCAGGTGCCAGTGGAAGTGATGCAGTTCGTGGGCGCCTGGTGCCGCCTGGAAACCAGCAGCACGACTGAGTTGGACGAGGACGAAGATCCGTCCGAGCAGCTCGGGTTGGGCGCGGTGGTGGGTGACGAGGTGTACGACCACCAGGCGCGCGCCCGCGTTCGCATGGGGCCGCTTACGTTTGCCCAGTACCGGCGCATGCTGCCCGGTGGCGCGGACTACCGGCGCGTCCGCGAGTTGACGCGGCTATTCAGCCGTGACCAGATCGATTTTGAATTGCAGTTGGTCCTGAAGCGCGGCGAGGTTCCGCCGGCCATGCTGGAACCGGAGCCCGAACCGGTGATGCTGGGCTGGACCAGTTGGGTGAAAACCCAGCCGGAGTTCCCGCGCGATCCTGAAGATACGGTATTGTTGTTGCAATAGGAGGCAGTGTGTCAGTTTCGCTCAAAGCACTGATAGGCAAGTTAAACGACGAGACGCGCGCGGCGCTGAACGGCGCGGCGGCTCTCTGTAATTCCCGCGGACACTCGGAGGTGGAGGTGGAACACTACCTCGCCAAACTCGCCGAGCCGTCCGATAACGACATACCGAAGATCGCCCAGTTCTTCGACATCGATTTGCAGCGGCTTGGCCACGAGGTCAACAAGAGTCTGGACCGGATGAAGCGCGGCTCGCGTGGCACACCGGTGCTCGGCTCAAGCCTGGTGGAGATGCTGAAAGAGGCCTGGTCGCTCGGTTCGCTCAACCACGGCGCCGGACAGATCCGCACGGGATTCACCGTGCTGGCGCTGGTGAGCGATGAGGACATGGCGCGCTATGTGCGCGAGATGTTCCCGGAGTTGCGCAAGATCAACGCCGAGTCGTTGCGGTCAAGCTTTGACACCATCGTCGGCGGGTCGGCCGAGATTGTCATGGCGGCCACGGTAGGCTCAGGCGGCGGCGCCGCCGCGCCCGGCGAACCCGGCGCGCCCAATCCCAACAGCAAGACGCCGTACCTGGACCAGTTTACCGTGGACCTAACCGCCAACGCACGCGCGGGCAAGATCGACCCCGTGCTGGCCCGCGATGCCGAGATCCGCCAGATCGTCGATATTCTCACGCGCCGCCGCCAGAACAACCCGATGATGGTGGGCGAAGCGGGCGTGGGTAAGACCGCCGTGGTGGAAGGCTTCGCACTGCGCGTTGCGCAGGGCGACGTGCCGCCGCCGCTGAAGAACGTCGCGGTGCGGTCGCTTGACCTCGCGCTGCTGCAAGCCGGCGCGGGCGTGAAGGGCGAGTTTGAGAACCGCCTCAAGGGCCTCATCGAAGAGGTAAAGAAATCGGAAACGCCGATTGTGCTCTTCATCGATGAAGCGCACACCATGATTGGCGCCGGCGGCCAAGCCGGCCAAAACGATGCCGCCAACCTGCTCAAGCCCGCCCTCGCCCGCGGCGAACTCCGCACCATCGGCGCCACCACCTGGAGCGAGTACAAAAAGTACTTCGAGAAGGACCCGGCTCTCGCCCGCCGCTTCCAGGCCGTCAAGGTGGAAGAGCCCACCGAACATCAGTGCGCACTCATGCTGCGCGGCGTGATCGGGGCGCTTGAAAAGCACCACAAAGTTCGCATCCTCGATGAAGGCCTTGCCGCCGCCGTGCGTCTGTCGCATCGCTACATCCCCGATCGCCAGCTTCCCGACAAAGCCGTCAGCGTGCTCGATACCGCCTGCGCGCGCCTCGCGCTCGGCCAGAACGCCACGCCCGGCGCGGTGGAAGATACCGTGCGACTGCTCGAAGATCTCGCCATTCAAAAGCGCGTGCTCGATCGCGAAGCCACGCTGGGCGCAGACCACTCCGAGCGTCTCGCCAAGATCGAATCCGACCGGCAGAAGGCCGAAGCCGAACTGGCTACGCTGAAAGCCCGCTGGGAAAAAGAGCGCGACCTGGTGCACTCCATCCGCGGCGTGCGCGAGGAGATCGAAAAGCTGTCGGCCGAAAAGAAGCTGGAAACGCCGGAAGCCGCCACGCTCCGCGCCGACCTGGAACGGCTGAACAAAGAGCTCGAAGCGCTGCACGGCGAAACGCCGCTGATCCGCGTGTGCGTGGACTCGCAAATCGTTGGCGAGGTGATCTCGGCCTGGACCGGCATTCCCGTGGGCAAGATGCTCAAGGACGAGATCGGCATGATTCTCGAACTGGAGAAGTACCTGAACGCCCGGGTCATCGGCCAGTCGCATGCGCTCGGCGCCATCAGCCAGCGCATTCGCACGGCCCGCGCCGCCATGGACGACCCCGGCAAACCGGTGGGCGTGTTCCTGCTTGTGGGCCCTTCCGGCGTCGGCAAGACCGAAACCGCGCTGGCCTTGGCGGATCTCATCTACGGCGGTGAGCACAACCTCATCACCATCAATATGAGCGAGTTCCAGGAAGCCCATACGGTATCGACGCTGAAAGGTTCGCCTCCGGGTTACGTTGGCTACGGTGAAGGCGGCGTGCTCACCGAAGCTGTCCGCCGCAAGCCCTACTCGGTGGTGCTGCTGGACGAAGTCGAAAAGGCCCACCCCGACGTGCTGGAACTCTTCTTCCAGGTGTTTGACAAGGGCCAGATGGAAGACGGCGAAGGCCGCCTGATCGACTTCAGGAACACCATTATCATCCTCACGTCGAACGCGGCGACCGACACGGTGATGAAACTCACGGCTGACCCGGAGACCATGCCGAGTTCGGATGGCTTAGCCAAGGCCATGAAGCCCGAACTCGACAAAGTGTTCAAGCCGGCGTTTCTCGGCCGCCTGGTGACCATCCCCTACTACCCGGTGCGCGACGAGAACCTGAAGCAGATCGTGCGCCTGAAGCTGAAAAAGATCGTGAGACGGTTGATGGAAAATCACCGGATTGCGCTTAGCTTCGATGAGGCCCTGGTGGACGAGGTGGCGCGCCGGTGTACGGAAGTGGAAAGCGGCGCACGGAATGTGGACAACATTCTGACCAACACCCTGCTGCCGGAGATCTCCAAGATGCTGTTGACGAAGATGGCCGAGGGGGTCCGCCCAACGGCTACCAACGTGACGATCGGTGAGGATGGAAAGTTTGTGTACGAAATGTCGTAACCCGGTGACCCCCGGCACGAAATTTCAGCGCGTATGAGAGTGTAGGCGGATGAAACAAACCGCCGCAAGCCCCGGTGGCGGAGCCGCTACGCAGGGGTCCTCAAACGGAGGACGGACGCTTCGCAGCAGCGTTCCCAGAGATTTGTATCAGGATTTTATTAGCCCAAGGAGATAGAAAGACATGGCTTCCGATTATTTGTTGGAACTGGATGGAATCAAAGGTGAGAGCGTCGACAACAAGTTCCCTGGCGCAATCGAAATTGACAGCTTCAGCTGGGGTTGCAGCAACGGCGGCAGCTTCTCGTCCGGCACCGGTGGCGGCGCGGGCAAGGCCTCGGCGCAGGACTTCCACTTCACCACGCGTTGCAGCAAGGCCTCGCCGGATCTGCTGAACCGTTGCGCCACGGGTAAGGCGATCTCCAAGGCCACCTTGCACCTGCGCAAGCAGGGCGAAGACGGCCAGCTCGAGTTCTACACCTGGGAGATGACGGACTGTCTCATCTCCAGCTTCCAGACCGGCGGCAGCGATGGCAGCAGCACCCTGCCCACGGATCAGGTCTCGTTCAACTTCGCCAAGATCAAGATCGAGTACAAGGACCAGAGCAACCAGAACAAGCTGAAGGCCCCGTCGATGTTCGGCTACAACTTCCAGAAGAACAAGTCCGAATAAGCGCCAAGCGCGCCGCGGGCGAACAGAATGGGCCTCCGCTTACCGGCGGAGGCCCTCGCCCTTACGGGCGCACGCGGTGGTAGAGTCAGAAAGAATCAGCCTCGGAGGGCTCGGAGACCGCCATGGGTCTTTACAAACAGGAAGAACGGGTCCTGCAGTTGGCCACGCCGCTCGGCCCAGACATACTGCTGGCGCAATCGTTTTCTTGCGCGGAACGAATCTCGGGTTTATACTCCGTGCACATCTGGGCCTGTGCCGAAGAGGCCGATGCCGGCAGCGTCACGGCCCAGGCGCTGATCGGTCAGCGCGCGTTTGTGCGCGTCAAGGCCAAGGACGACAAGTACCGGCATTTTCATGGGATTATCCGCCGCTTCTCGCACGTGGGCCGCGACGACGTTTTTCAGTTCTACCGGCTGGAGTTGGCGCCGCTCGCCTGGCGGCTCTCGCAGGTCACCAATTGCCGGATTTTTCAGGATCTCAGTGTGCCGGACATCGTTAGCAAAGTGCTGGGCGAGTACGGCGTGAAGCTGCAGAACAAAGTCTCGCTGCCCCATAAGCCATGGGATTATTGCGTGCAGTACCGCGAGTCGGACTTCGCGTTCCTCTCGCGCCTGATGGAGCACGAGGGCATCCACTACTTCTTCGAGCAGGGTGAAGATCAGGAAACCTTTGTGTTTGCGGACGGCCCGTCGGTGAACTCAAACTGCCCGAATGGCGCGTCGATGATTTTCCGTCCGCAGTTGCAAGCCGAGGAAGAGCGCGAGAACGTGATCACGGGCTGGGAAGCCGCGCAGGAGTTGCGCCCCGGCTTGTTCTCCATGCGCGACCATAATTTTCAGAAACACGAGAGCCTGTTTCACGTCTCCGAGCCGTCGGCGCAAAGCCCGGGAGGCAGCGACAAGCTGGAGATCTACGACTATCCGGGCGAGTTCGCGCAGTTGTTCTCCAAGCCCGACGAGCGCATTGGCGAAATTCAGCCCGAAGGCGAAGCCGCGGTGAAGCGCCGGATGCAGGCCGAGGAGACCGAAACGAAGGTCTTCTCCGGGGAGTCCATCTGGCGGCATCTGGCCGCCGGTTTCAAGTTCAGTCTCGATGAGCATACCAAGGGCGACTATAACGCCGAGTTCCTGTTAACCTCCGTGCAGCATCAGGGCGTGCAGGCTCCGGGGTACCGGTCCGGTAAGGAAGCGCCCATCCCGTATCAAAATTCCTTCCGTGCCATTCCGGCGGCGACGCCCTATGTGCCCGCACGCAGCACGCCCAAGCCCGTGGTGCAGGGCCCGCAAACCGCGGTGGTAACAGGCCCGGCCGGCGAGGAACTGCACCTCGACAAATACGGCCGCGTGCGCATCCAGTTCTTTTGGGACCGCGAAGGCAAGTTTGACGAGAAGAGCACTTGCTGGGTGCGCGTGGCGCAGTCAATGGCGGGCAAGAAGTGGGGCGCGGCGGTTCATCCGCGCATCGGTCAGGAAGTGATCGTCAGTTTCCTTGAAGGCGACCCGGATCAGCCGATCGTCACCGGTTGCGTCTACAACGCCTCGTCGATGCCTCCCTACGAGCTGCCGGCATTTTCGACGATGTCGACCTTCAAGTCCGACAGTTCCAAGGGCGGCGGCGGATTCAACGAACTGCGCTTTGAGGACAAGAAAGGCGACGAACACGTCTTCATCCACGCCGAGCGCAACCACCACACGCGCGTTAAGAAAGACGCCTTCCGGCTGGTGCAGGAAAACGACCATCTGAAGATCGACAAAGATCACATGGCGAAGATCGGCGGCGACTCGCACACCGACATCACCGGCGATGAGCACCGCAAAACCGGCGGCAGTTTCCTGGTGAAAGCCGGACAGGAATTGCATGGCAAAGCGGGGATGGCGCTGGGGATGGAGGGCGGCACCACCGTTCATATCAAGGCCGGCATGACGGCAGTGGTGGAGGCGGGCATCCAACTGTCGTTGAAAGCCGGCGGGAGCTTCGTCGATATCAGTCCGGCGGGCGTGGCCATTTCCGGTCCGCTGATCCTGCTGAACAGCGGCGGCGCCGCCGGTTCTGGCAGTGGCATCAAGGACGCCGGGCCCAAGGCGCCGGAAGAGCCGCTGAATGCCGACCCCGGTCAGAAACCGCCGGCGTTATCGCAGGGGCCGCCGGTGCCGGCGCGGACTTTCAGTCCGCAAGCCGCGGCGCTTTCCTCCGCCGCCCAAACCGGCGCGCCGTTTTGTCAAATATGGCCGCATTAATGCACCGGCCCGTGCGGCCGGAACAACAACGATAATAGAGAGGGAATGAGCGCCGTGGAAGTCATTGCCAGCGAGATCTTTGCCGACGGACTGCGGAGCTATGCCGTGCTGGATGGCGCCTCCATTCCAGAACTGCGGCAGTTGCTCTATGACCACCGGCCGGAGCATGAATGCCTGTACCTGGGTGAGTTGGCGCAAGACATACAGCAAGTGGCGCCGTATCTGGTGGAGTTGGAGCCTGACGCGCCGTTCACCAGTTTGCTTCTTGAGCGGGGCTGGGGCAAGCACTGGGGCATCTTCGCGCAATCGGCGGAAGGCATCCGCGCGCTGCGCCAGCACTTCCGGCGCTTTCTCACCGTGTACGATCCCCAGGGTAAAGCGATGCTTTTCCGCTACTACGATCCGCGTGTGCTGCGCACGTATCTTCCTACCTGCAACGCGGACGAGTTGGGCCAGTTGTTCGGGCCGGTGACCGGGTTTCTTGCTGAAGGCGAGTCATTGCGCGAACTCCTCCGCTTTGAGAGCCAGGCTGGCAAACTCGTAAAGCGTGTGAAAGACCTCGAAAAGAAGTGACCTTTCGTCTATTGCTGTCGGCTGCCGCGCTCGGCGCCGCCACGCTCTCCGCGCAGCAACCGTCCGATTGGATCCAGTTCTTCAGCGGGCGCGACCTCACGGGCTGGACGCCCAAGATTCGCGGCTACGCCGTTGGCGAGAATTTCGGCAACACCTTTCTCGTGCGTGACGGCAAGCTGGCGGTAAACTACGACGCCTACCCGGAGTTCGCCGAGCGTTTCGGCCATTTGTTTTGGGCCGAGGCATACTCGCACTACAGGATCGCGGTGGAATACCGGTTCATCGGCGATCAGGCCAGGAAGGGTCCAGGCTGGGCCGTGCGCAACAGCGGCATCATGGTGCACGGGCAAACGCCGCAGTCCATGGGCAAGAGTCAGGATTTCCCCATCTCGATTGAAGTGCAGTTGCTCGGCGGAAACGGCAAGGATAAGCGCACCGCCGCCAATCTCTGCACGCCCGGCACGAACGTGGTGATGAAGGGCCAGCTCATCACGGCGCATTGCGTACAGTCCACGTCTGAGACATTCCATGGCGATCAGTGGGTGCGCGCCGAGGTGACCGTGCTCGGGGCCGATCGCATCGTTCACACGGTGAACGGCGTCGAGGTGCTGGCCTATGAACAGCCCCAGGTGGGCGGCGGCAACGTCTCCGGCCACAACTCCACGTTGATCGAAGAAGGACTGCACCTGCAGTCCGCCACCATCTCGCTCCAAAGCGAGAGCCACCCCGTGGAGTTTCGCAAGGTGGGACTACTGGATCTGCGCGGCTGCCAGGACCCGAAGGCGAAGAACTACAAGAGCTATCTCGCCTGGCACGACCGCAGCCGCTGCGTGTACTAACTCATGCGCCTGCGGGGGCTGGATTGCCACGTAGCGCCGATGGCGCCTTCGTGGCTCACCGAAACCGTCATCGCCAACCCCATGTCCGGCTATCCGGAGTATTGGCAGCGGCGCTCGTCGTGGTTTCGCGCGATGTCAGCCGCGGTGATCGAAGTGGAACTCGAAGACGGTACGCGCGAGTTCGGTTTCTGCGGCGGCGGCAAAGGCTCGGCGATTGCCGCGGCGGTGGATGAGCAACTGCGCAGCCTCGTGGTGGGCCGCGACGCCGGGGACCTTGAGACGCTCCAGGAGCAACTCTATCGCGCTTCGATCTTCTACGGCCGCGGCGGACTGACGCAGGCCGCGCTCTCCGGCATTGACTTGGCTTGTTGGGACGCGCGCGGCGAACAGGCGGGCGTGCCCGTGGCGCGGCTGCTCGCTGGCGAGCCCGCCCGCGCTGCGCGCGCGGTTTACTACACCGGAAACGATCCGGCGGCGCTCGCCGAGTTTGGCATTCGCGATATGAAAGTGGCGGTGCCTTACGGCCCCGCGCACGGCGAAGAGGGCATGCGCGCCAACGAGGCGGCAGTGGCGCAGGCACGCGAGGTACTGGGCGCGGACGGGTTTCTTTCACTCAATATCTACATGGCCTGGAGCGTCAGCTATACGCTGCGCATGGTTGAGCGCCTGCAGAAGTACCGCCTCAATTGGATCGAGGAACCCGTGCTGCCGGATGACTACGCGAGCTACGCGGAACTGCGCCGCCGCCTCGCCGGTTCGGTGCGCATCTCAGGCGGCGAGCACGAATACACGTATGCGGGCTTTGAACGTCTGATCGGCGAAGGTTGCGTGGATCTGGTGCAGCCAGACATCTATCGCGCGGGCGGCATCACGGGCCTGCGGCGCATCGCCGGGTTGGCACAGCGCGCGGGCATTCAACTCATCTGTCACGGCACGGGCAGCGCCACCTATCATTTCCTGGCTACGCTTCCGCCACAGACTACGCCGTATGCTGAGTTTCTCGATATCTATCGCGGCGAAGCAAAGACATGGGTGCTGACGGACGACCCGCGCCCACCCGGCGGCATTCTCACGGTGCCCACGGCGCCGGGCTTCGGCTACGATCTGAACGCCGCAGTCTTTACGCCCGGCGCGCCCAGCGTCGCCACCATTTGGTAGTCTTCTATCGCGCCCGCTGGCTGCTTCAACGTGACGGCCAATAGGCGCAGGCCGACCGAGGCCGGGTCGACGTTGTTCTGGAAGGCGATGAACTGGTCGGTGTAGTCGACGCCGAAGCGGGCCTCGAGAACGTGAGCGCCCGAGAAGATGTGATTGTAGGTGGCCGAGCCGGAGTGCTTCTCACGGTTGGCCGACTGGCCGAAGCCGGGAAGTCCGGCGCCGAAGGGGCTGACGTCCTTCTGATAGCTCTCAAACCAGCGGCCGAAGATCTGCGACTTGTCATTGAACCAGTGGTCGATCCGGACGGTGCACTGATCGATGTTGGTGGCGATGGGCTGCGCGGCGAAGAAGTTCACCGCGCCGCCGGAGACGAAGTTAGGCTGCGGAATGAACTGGTCCTGAATGCTTCTGGAGATGCCGTTGATGCGCGAGGTGGGAATCGTGTTGGCCGGAAACGGCTGGCCAGTGGAGGGATCGTTAATGCACTTCGCGCCGAAGTTGCCGGCGCGTTGCGTGAGGCTGGGCACGACGCGCTGGATGGCGGCTGCGCCGGAATTCGCGTTCAACTGGCGGGAACTCTCCCAGCCGCCGAAGAAGAATGTCCTGTCGCGCAGGATCTTACCGCTTACGTTTGCGCCGAACTGGTTCTGGTTGTTTTGGCCGCGCCGGGGATTGAAGAACGGCCGGGCGATGAACGCGGTATTGCGCAGGAACTCATAGAGCGACCCGTGCAGGTTATTGGACCCGGAGCGAGTGGTGACGTTGGTGACCGATCCGAGATTGCGGCCGTACTCGGCGCTGTAGAGGCTCGTGAGTACCTTGAATTCGCGGAGAAATTCGATGGAGGGCGTGCCGTCGCCGTCCGGCGCGTTGTTCAGTGGAGCGGTGGTGGGAGCGCCGTCCACCAGAAGATTGTTTGAGCCGCGGCGCGCGCCGTTGACCGAGACGCTGCCGGAGCCCGTGCCCGGGTTGTCGGCATCAAACACCGCGCCGATAACGCCGGCGGAGGTTCCCAGGATCTGCGTGAAGTTTCGCGTCGCGAGAGGGATCGATTGGATGGTGCGGTGCTCGACCACCTGGCCGACCGTTGACTTCTCGCTTTGCAACAGCGGCGTTTCGGCCGTGACGGAAACGGTTTCGGTCACTTGGCCGACGGTGAGCGTGGAATCGATACGAACCCGCTCGGTGGTGTTCACGACGACATTCTCGCGAACCAGCTTCTGGAATCCGGGTGCTTCGACGGTGATGCGATACTGACCGGCGCGCATCAGTAGGAATTAATAGCTGCCCTGGTCATCCGACGTCGTGCGGGATTCAACACCCGTGTCGGTGCGCGTCGCGGCAATCTGCGCGCCGGGGATGACCGAGCCGGAAGAGTCTTTGATGACGCCAACAATGGAACCCGTAGTTTCCTGGGCCGAAACTCGGGTAACTGTGGACAGCAGGAGAGCTAGCGCGAGGAGGCATCGAAGCGTAGGAGTCGAGTATATATGAAATGAATGATCTGACGCCGTCCAGGGGGTGAATGGGCCCACCTCTCGGCAGTATCCCGAATGTTGTGTAAGCAGGTTCTCGTGTTAGGCTCCCCGAAGGGCTCTGGTGTAAATCGGCAGGATGGACGGCTCTGGTGTAAATTCCGAGACGAGCCAAATTCGGTCGCTGCCGATGTCTCGATCGAACCCGACTCCGATCACGCAGCCAACGCGGCTCGCCAGATCTCCGGCATCGTCGCCCCTGCCCCGCCTAGTTTGCCAAATTTGAACTGCCCTTTCTTGATCTTCTCCGCCAGTTCGATACCGCTGATCACAATGGTCGCCGATTCAAAGCTCGTGAGTCCCAGCATCGGCCGCAATCGCTGCTTGATCCTGCGATGATCCTGCTCGATCAAGTTGTTCAAGTACTTGCTGCTGCGGACTACCAGTTGCTCCGGCAACTCGCCGGATTCCTTCAGATCAGCTACCGCCCGATAG
>Ga0194122_10002896_pt1 | contig 18183 bp, 23 predicted proteins | sample TA2MahCa10mmetaG_FD_155487 | JGI IMG/M metagenome (GOLD analysis project Ga0194122, IMG submission 155487) | Freshwater microbial communities from Lake Tanganyika, Tanzania - TA2015021 Mahale Deep Cast 10m | ecosystem: Environmental > Aquatic > Freshwater > Lake | place: Tanzania: Lake... | reverse complement strand
GAGGATAATCCATCCACTCTTACACATATCAGATGTCATAAATTTCTACCGATGCGTGTATGATGATGAATGGCAACAGAAAAAATCAACCCTTGTCCGATGAGAAGGGTTAATAATGCTGTCCCTCCATAAGAAATGAAGGGCAAAGGGACACCAACAATGGGGAGCATGCCCATAACCATGGCCATATTAATAAATACATAAAGAAAGACAACGGTTGTTATGCCTACGACGACTAAGCGTCCAAAAGAATTGCGACTGGCTAAAGCGACTTGTAAGCCATAAGCAAGTAAGATCATATACATTCCGAGAAGAATCATTCCTCCCAGAAAACCAAATTCTTCACAGAACATGGTAAATATGAAGTCTGTTTGCTTTTCAGGAAGAAAATTAAGGTGACTTTGAGTGCCTTGAAGGAACCCTTTGCCCATAATTCCTCCAGAGCCAAGAGCAATTTTAGACTGAGTTATATGGTATCCCGAGTTTGTTGGATCATTTTCCGGATTAAAGAAAATGAGAATGCGCTTTTTCTGATAATCATGCAATTGCGTCCAAATAGCTGGGATTGCAGCCAGCACACCCCCCGCAGCAAGCGCAAACTTCCACCATTGCACACCTGCAACAAAGAAGATGGTTGCGCCACATAACATTAAAATAATAGCGGTTCCCAAATCTGGTTGACGCATGACTAAAAGGGTTGGGATTAAGATAAGGGCTAAGGGAAAAAGAAGGGCTGGTAAAGATTGTATCTCGTGCAGTGAAAGCTTGTGAAAATAGCGTGCTAATGCAAGAATTAAAGCTATTTTCATTATTTCGGACGGTTGGAGTTGAATAAGATAAAGATCAATCCACCGTTGAGCTCCCATGCCAATAGAGCCCATGATTTCGACCCCTACAAGAAGGAGCAGTGTTAAGCCATATAAGGGATAAGCACAGGACATCCAGCTTCTGCTATCGGTTGCTGCAACAGCAATCATCAGGACTATTCCAATGGAAAATCGAAGGATTTGCTTCCAGGCCCAGGGGCTCATGCTTCCATTGGCAGCCGAATAAAGCATTAAAAATCCAACACTTGCAAGTAGTATTAATAAACCAATGACCCAGGGATTCATCTGTTTTAAGTAAGATAGTCTGAGGGTAAATGAATTCATGTTCGTGGTATATATGTCGGTGAGTTAATTTTTAACATTCTGGGTATTTTAATCAATTTTGATGGTGAGATTCAAGAACGATGTTTCTTTAAAAAATATTATTAGCACTATTTTCTTGTTGCTGCTAAAAAATAATTTTAGTAAGATATAACAGAAGGGTGCACAGTTTCTAATGTGCGCCATTCTGTTAAAAAATGTAATAACCTTATTGTGATTGATGAGGAGTTTACTATGGTTAAAAAAATCAAAAAGGTAAAATTATCAAAAAATTGGTTTTATGGTTCTTTGCAAAGATTATCTAAACATGAAATTATCAACTCTAGCCAATTTAATACTAAAATAAAGTATCTTACAGATTTTTTGACTTTTCCAAAGTTAGTTCCGAGTACTATCAAGATGCAAAGGCTTTTGAGGGAAGAAAGATTAGCTATATTTAAATCGCATCTATATTCCATTCAAAGGCGCTCTACTTCTCCCCCTATGTTGAGCTAAAGTATTCCTAATTTCGACTTGAACAAGGGACCAAAGGAGTTAGCTTTGGTCCCACTATCAAGTTTTTTTAGCTGTGATGTAACATGACAAAAATCAAAGGAGGATACTGATGACTAATAATCAATTGACCAGTAAACCAGATCGTAATAGAGATCCATTTAACTGGCTACGTCGTGAGGTCGACCAATTATTTGATAATATGTGGCCAACATCCAGAAATGTGTCTCAAGGTTTTTCGACTCAAAAGTTGTTTTCCGCGTTACCACATATTGATGTATCTGAAAACGAGAAAGAATTTATAGTAACTGCAGATTTACCTGGTCTTGAAGAAAAAGATGTTAGTGTTGAATTTAATAACAAAATACTAACTATTAGAGGAGAAAAGAAATCTGCTCTTGAAGATAAACAAGAAAATTATTACTTGTCTGAGCGTTGGAGCGGTAGCTTTTATCGATCCTTACAATTACCTGTACCAATTAATGAAAACCAAGTTAATGCTATTATGAAAAATGGAGTTCTATATGTTTCGCTTCCCAAGATGGGAAATGTCCCAGGAGAAGTAAAAAAGATAGAAGTCAAGAAAGGATAAATCCCTATATTTCCCTGGTTTGCAATAATGCTAGTAGAGAGTTTATAGAAATATATGAGCGCCTGATGCAACTCACAATCTATAAGGTCTTTACTAGCATCTAAAGATACTATCTTAACGTTAAATCCGTTATTTAATCAGAATGTTAAGTAAGTTATCATTCATATTATTAATTCCTATAAAATCTAAGAATTTCCGACCTAAAAAACAGTGAAGATATAATTCTTTATGATGGATGCCAAGTGAAATATTTGCATAGAGCTTGGGGACTTTTATTCTGATTATTTGAACCTGACGCATACCCTTCCAAAATTTTAAAAAATTAATAAAATTTTAAAACTTTATGGTTATAAATTAAAGTATAGCGCGGAAATTCTCCACGAATTCGGAGAGATAGGGAGATAAATAATGGTCGAAAGCTTGCAACACAAACTTGATCGGGTTAGACCCCCGCGAGTTCAAATCACTTATGACGTCGAAATTGGTAATGCCATTCAAATGAAGGAATTACCCTTCGTGATGGGAATTCTTGCAGATTTATCAGGAATGCCTGTGGATCCTTTGCCTAAAGTAAAAGAACGTAAATTCGTGGAAATTGACCGCGATAATATTAATGAAATTATGGCGTCTCTTAATCCTCGTCTGGCTTTTCGTGTGAATAACACACTGGCTAACGATGGAACTCAAATGAGTGTTGAGCTCTTCTTTAAAAATATGGAAGACTTTGAGCCTGTTAACGTCGTAAAGCAAGTTCCTGCTTTGGAGCGGCTTTATGAAGCGAGAACACGCCTAAAGGATTTGCTTACAAAGCTCGATGGAAACGACACACTCGGTGAGCTTTTACAAGAGATTATCACAAACACAGAAAAGCGGGACTCTATTAAACAAGAGTTGGGCATGAATGATGCTCCACCTGCGTCATCATAAGTAATTAAGGAGATAAGATCATGGCTGATGAAACAAACACCCCCGCCGAAGAATCTGCCTTAGATGTCTTGATGACAAAAGGTAAGCTTGCGCGTGATGAAGCTCAACGACCTTTTGCGCGGGACTTGGTAACAGAATTTGTAAACCAAGTGCTTGAGCAGGGAACGGTAGTCAGCAAAGACACCGTTGCTTTCATCAATCAGCGCATTCTTGAATTGGATGATTTAATTGCCAATCAATTGAATGAAATTATGCATGATCCTTCTTTCCAAAAGTTAGAAGGGTCTTGGCGTGGATTGAGTTATCTTGTCATGAATACAGAGACAAGTACGCACTTAAAATTGCGCTTGATGAACATTACCAAAAAAGAACTTCTGGATGATTTGGAAAAGGCTGTTGAGTTTGACCAAAGCCAAATGTTTAAGAAAATATATGAAGAAGAATATGGCACCTTCGGTGGACATCCTTATTCCTGTTTGGTGGGAGATTATGAATTTACACGCCATCCACAGGATATGGAATTGCTTCAGAAAATGTCTCAAGTTGCAGCGGCTGCGCATGCCCCATTTTTGGCAGCCGCTGATCCGAAATTATTTGACTTAGATAGCTTTGAACATTTAGGCGTTCCCAGAGATCTTTCAAAAATTTTTGAAAGTCTTGAGATGATTAAATGGAATTCTTTCCGTGATACAGAAGATTCACGCTACGTCGCTTTATTCCTTCCACGCGTCCTGATGCGTTTGCCGTATGGGGCAAATACGCTCCCTGCGGAAGGTCTCAATTTTGAAGAGGATGTCGCTGGTGCAGATACGTCGCGTTTCTGCTGGACAAACCCAGCTTATATTATGGGCGAGCGTATTACCAACGCGTTTGCGCATTACAAATGGACTGCTGCCATTCGGGGTGTTGAAGGGGGTGGTATCGTTGAAGGACTGCCCGCTTATACTTTTAAAACCACTGATGGAGATATTGCTCTGAAATGTCCAACAGAAACAGCTATTACAGACCGTCGTGAAAAAGAACTTAGCGACCTTGGGTTTATCTCTTTATGTCATTGTAAAGGGACGGATTATGCAGCGTTCTTTGGTGGTCAGACAGCACAACGACCAAAAGTCTATAACTTGGATGATGCGAATGCGAATGCGAATCTGTCAGCACGGTTGCCCTATATTTTAGCGGCATCACGCTTTGCACATTATATTAAGGTTATCATGCGCGATAAGATTGGCAGCTTCTTGACCCGTGAAAACGTGGAAAAATATTTGAATACATGGATTGCAAGCTATGTTGTGACAAACGACAATGCTTCGCAGCCCGTTAAAGCAAAGTTCCCTTTGCGTGAAGCACGTATTGACGTCTATGAGATTCCGGGAAAACCTGGGTCTTATAGATCTGTTATCTATTTAAGGCCGCACTTCCAAATGGAAGAGCTTTCAGCTTCTATTCGCTTGGTTGCAACGTTGCCACCACCTGCGGCTGAGTAATGAATGAGAATTTGACACCGTTAAAGGAGTTTCACCATGGCAATTACGAAAGTAGCTATCAATAAACCGAGTACAAACACGGCGCCGGTAACAGATAACCCGCCTATTGGAAGCGTTACCTCAAGCTTCTTCGTTTCTATGGATGATTTGTTACATTCAAATGTTGAAAATTATGAAACAGCAGCACCTCTTCTCTGGTTTAATAGCGTTGAGGAGCGTGTGACTGTAGGTAACAAAGCCAATGAATACCAAGCCAGTGCAACTATTTATCATTCATTGATAGAACTTCATCTTCAGACAGACTCTAAGATGCCGGTCTTAAGGCAACACATGAGAAACAACAACAATATTGCTGAAATGAAGATTTCACGTGTTGGGCATATTGGCGATGGATCAGAAAACACTGAATTTTATTCTTCCACCTATACAAATTGTCATATTGAGCACATTGAAGAATTCCCTGACAAAATAATTGTTAAAGTCAGTGTATCCACAAGGTCTGATACAGCAGCAGAAACTTCACATGATGCAGTTCAGGCAACAACGTCTGGCAGCACTGCTTCTGGTTGGGATTATACAACCAACAAGGCCATGGCATAATAAGGCCTAGTATTCTCTCCTCATTCTTTGTAGCATAATGATAGTGCTTTTGAATGAGGGGAGAATTTTTTATGTCTAAAGCTTTAAAAGATGCCCTGGCAGAGCCAAAACTCTTAACTGGTGCGCCTGTTCCATTATTTGATCGTCTCATTGATGACAATCCTGATACCGAAACAGAACATCCCGTAAAACATTATTATACTCAAGAGGAGCTGGTTCGCTCCGTTGAGCGGGAGGTTGAGCGCATTTTGAATACCCGCACAACTGCAAAGCGGGAAGATTATGAAGATTTTGCAGAAGACTATCTTAATTTTGGTTTGCCTGAAATGTTTGGGTTGGGGGATTTTTCCCAATATGATGCTACCAATTTTGATGATTGGAGTCGCATTGGAGAACTATGCGCTCAAGCCATTATGCGGTATGAATCGAGGATCAAAAATGTGACAGCAACAGTGACAGCCTTTGATAAGAAAACCCAATCCTTAAGTATGACCATCCATGCTGAATTTGCCGTTAAAGAATTCCAAGGTGAATTGACGTTCCCAACCATTCTTACATTGGGTAAGAGATAAGGGTATGTACATTTAGTACAAGATGCACAACCTTTGACACTATTTAAGATTCTATCCCTCTCCACAATCATGGCTCGGTAACTTTTTCAGAAAATAAAAGCCTATAAGGTGGCCTTTTATTCTTCTCCCTCATCTTTCCATCCAAGAAAGGTTCTTAGAAAATTAAGATCTTGAGTGGTTATTGATTTATTTCCTTCCTGGAGGGCATCTCCAGATGATTTCATAATTGCTTCAAGAAATCGTTTGGAAGGTTGATTATCACGATCGGCTAATTGTTTAGCATTACGGATACCTTGTTTAAAATCCATTGCAGAACCATATGTGCCTTCAGTAAATGTTGCTACTATAAGAGTGAATGTAGCCTCGGGGTGACCTAGGTTAGCAGCCTCTTGGCAGAGAAGCCTTGCGAGTTGGGGATTTTTCTGCAGTCCAATTTGTTTAAAACCCTCAAGAGCTTCAGATAAGGTGAATAGTGCATCCAGATTTCCTTGATCACCAGAACACAATAGATAATTTTTTGCTGCTTCTAATTTGCAAGAATCAAAGTCAATAAAGAACATTTTATATTGAGCACCAGAGTGTCCAATTGATGCAGCATGCTCTAAATAATGTGGGTTGTGTGTTTGATCATACAATCTACTACCCGCATCATAAAGAACATTAGCTAAAAATATATGGTGCACGTCTGTAAGTGGAAGCTTCGGAGAATATGGATGGAAAAGTTCTTGTAAACTTCTATCAGTAAAAGTATGTACATGTGGCATCCAAGCATTATGATTAAAAACACCTACTAACAATTCCGCAAAATTTAAACTTCTAAATGTGGTAGATGATTCGACTGCGCTTAAAAGCTGAGTTTTTTGTTCCATGGTAGAACTGCTAATGAGACTTTTTACATGTGGTCTTAGCATCGCATCTCTTTGCATAAGCTCAGGCAAAGAGTCATCCGTAGTATATACAGGGGAGGTAAGCAATAAAACACTTAGTAAAATTGTTAGATTTTTTTTATTCATTTTTTCCTCCTTGGTATTGAATCAATATACCAGAGTACGGATATATTTTAGTCTTGATAACCTATGAAATCAATATTCCCATTTTTTAATGATTGATAACGCTTCCAAGCAAGTCACTCCCAAATTTGCTAAAACTTTTCAGACGTTTGAGGAGAAATTCGTGTGTGAGACTTTTCAAAAAAACTAATTCAAATTTTTAATCCGCTTTAGGAAGTTTTCCATAAAGGTGCGGGTCATGAAGTTTAACCATATGATGTCTTTTTTCTTTATATTTTTCCAGAAGATGTTCAGCAGCTTTAAAGGCATCATTGATAACCACATAAGGATCTTCGTGGGGGCGTTCTTTTATTCCAGGTTGTTTATTAATGACAATCTCTGTGCCTGGAACTTTTATGTCCATACGTATTTCAAACAGATTTCTTCTCAGTTTATGGCGGTGGGGTAAACTGACAACAATTCGACAATGTAAAATAAAAGGATGTGCTCTCAGCATCTTTTCCGCCTTCATGCGTATTTTTCGGTCAAGTTTAGGCGAATGATCAAGCTGATGAAATGTAATATGAATCATTTCTTCGAGCGTTAGGATTCTTGCTTGCATGTTCTTTTCCCCCATCGACTTAGATTATAACGATAAAATAACTATATACCTACGTGAATTCACGCCTATTTTTAATGCACAATATTTTGGTGAGTAAGGGTTGTTAAGGGGATTGTGAGCTTGATGAACCCACTAAAATATTTAAAAACCTTTGCATAAAAAGAAGAGCCTATCCTCTTTTTATAATAGGATAGTAATTCTTTCCTCAAGGCCCATTAGGAGCGGTATCCAAAAATTCGTTACCTTATTTGACACACCGTATAGTGGTAAGGTGCCATTAACTCGATGGTGGGAATAGCTTATTCAGCAGTACACCAATTTGTGGGTATAATGTAACGATTCGCGTAACAATTAATGAAGCGAGAAGCCCATATTCAACTGCAGAAGCTCCTGCAACCACTTTATCCAATTCTTTTTCATTCAGTTCAACCATTGTACTCTCTCCTTTATTTGTCAGATATGTGTTCATATTCTTATTGTTCTCTAAAAATTAATATAAATTTTACTTACCTAAAATCAAGGGGGCTGTTGGATTTAACGTGCTTTTGAAGATTGTAAATTCTTGGAGGGAGAAAAAATATTTGAGTAATTAAGATTGGTTGCGGGGGCTGGATTTGAACCAACGACCTTCAGGTTATGAGCCTGACGAGCTACCGGGCTGCTCTACCCCGCGACAGTGATATCTATCTGAAGTCGTACTCCAAATCGAGCGTGATAAATTATTAATCTTTTTTGAGATTTTATGCAAGAGAAATATGCTTTTCATGAATATAATAACTCTTGCAGACCCACTGGACGTCCTGTATGCAATATGTCAAAGTCAGGAAAACACGGGAGAAGGTTAAGTGGCTCAAATGCGCCAAGAAATGATTGAAATTGTTCGATTTGATCAGGTTGGGTTAAGGTATCCCGGTCGTCAAGTTCTACAAAATTTGAGTTTTTCATTACGCATCGGCTCTTTCCATTTCTTGACAGGTGTGAGCGGTGCCGGCAAAACATCCCTTTTAAAACTCATATATCGCGGCATTATTGCCACTCAAGGTAGCGTTAAAGTCTTTGGAAAAGACGTGAGTAGAATTAAAACCTCAACGCTCCCCATCTTTAGACAACGCATTGGTCTTGTCTTACAAGAATGTAGTTTGTTGTCTCATTTGAATATTGTAGATAACGTAGCTCTTGCTCTTACCATAACAGGCGCACGGCTTAACATGGCACGTGGGCAAGCCATAGAATTACTGCAGTGGGCAGGGCTGGGGGACTATTTAAAAAGTAAACCTACAACTCTTTCAGATGGACAAAAACAGCGTGTCGCCATTGCGCGGGCAGTTATTACGCGGCCTTTGATTTTGTTGGCGGACGAGCCTACGGGGCACCTTGATCATGATGCAGCTACGCGTCTGGTTCATTTGTTTCAAGAGTTGAATAGGATAGGCACAACGATTTTATTTGCGACGCACAGTCGTACTTTGGTTGCAGATTTTCCTTATCCGGAACTGCATTTATCTCACGGGCAACTGATCACAAATTCTTCTCATCAGTCGGGGAGTAGGTCTTATGCTTAATCATCCTTCACAAACAATTGATGATATTCCAATTGGCCAAGATGTGAGCAGTCGTTATGTGTGCTGGATTGTTGGGCTTATGGTCTTTTTACTGAGTCTTGTTTTTGTTGGGGCAATGTCCATTTCCACTTCTTTAAATCAATGGAATTTAAGTGGGAGCAATCGCTTGACTATAGAATTACCGATGCACGGTGCTACGAATCCAGAATCTGTAATACAAAGTGCCATGGAGGTGTTGAAAAAGATGCCCACTGTTGCACGGGCTAAATTGGTAGATAACCAAGAGATTTTAACGCTGCTTCAGCCCTGGGTCGGGCAAGTCAATTTATTGGAAGATCTCACGCTTCCTGCTTTAATTGATGTTGACTTAAAACAAAATGCTCCCCTCAATCTTGATGAAATGACCGCAAAGTTGCGCGTCATCTCGCCTGATGTTCGTGTTGAAGAACATAGTCAATGGCAACAAATGCTTGAAAAGCTGAGGCTTTCCCTTGAAGTGATGGCCTATCTTTTCATTGGTTTAATTGCAGCAACTGTTTTTGTAACCATCACCCTTGTCACGCGCTCTTCTCTTGCTACGCACTCAAGTATAATTGATGTATTGCGTCTGGTTGGAGCCAACAACCAATATATTGCACAAAAGTTCCAAAGACGCGCATTCTGGTTGGCAATGAAAGGGGGCTTATGGGGTGTCATTTTTGCCCTCCCAACGATCCTCTTTCTGAATTGGTTGAGTCTTCGTTTGGGAGTGTCAGAAGCCTTGAAACCTACGTTGAGTTTCTTTCTGCTCATTGCAATCTTGTCGTTGCCATTTTTTGTTGGATGTACAAGTTTAATTGCTGCACGCTTCTCTGTTTTACGAACATTAGCCCGGTTAGGGTAATTTCGCGCTTTTGATATTATCTAGAAGCGCAAGAGATCATTAATCCCTGTTTTTGACCGTGTTTTAGCATCCACTTGTTTTACTATCACTGCACAGGCCAAAGAGGGGAGCTCAGGGTTTGTGGAGGGGAGCGTTCCAGGAACGACCACTGAGTAAGGGGGAATACGCCCATAAGATATATGTCCCGTTCGGCGATCAATGATTTTAGTAGATGCCCCTAGAAAAACACCCATGGAAATAACGGATCCTTCTTCCACGATGACACCTTCGGCCACTTCACTGCGTGCACCAATAAAACAATTATCCTCAATAATAACGGGGTTTGCTTGAAGAGGTTCAAGAACGCCTCCTATTCCAACACCCCCAGAAATATGACAATTCGACCCAATTTGAGCACAAGACCCAATCGTGACCCATGTGTCTACCATTGTTCCCTCCCCCACATAAGCACCCACATTTACAAAGCTTGGCATGACGACAACGTTGTTTGCGATATAGGAAGAATGACGGAGGATGCTTCCGGGGACAGCACGAAATCCTGCTGTTTTAAAATCTTCTTCAGACCACCCTGAACACTTGAGGGGGATTTTATCATACCATGAAGAGGCGGGGCCTTCTTGAATGAGTTGGCATTCTCTAAAACGAAAAGAAAGAAGAATGGCTTTTTTAATCCATTGATGCGTCATCCATCCTTCTTTTTCTTTTGTGGCTACACGAAGCTTTCCTTGATCAAGAAGAGTCATGACATGCTCAACAACTCCATGGACTTCTTCTTTTTCAGATGGGGTTAAAATTTCTCGATTTTCCCAAGCTTGTTCAATGGCGGATTGTTCGTTCTGCATGGATTTTCCTCTTCTTATATTCCCATTATATTTTAGGACTTCCTATGGCAAATTGAGCAATATCTGCTCTTAATTCTGCTATGCCTTCTTTTGCTTCTGAGCTGGTCAGGCATATCTTTGGAAAGGCTGCAGCATGGCCTTTAATTTTATTTTCAAGATTTCCTTTTATTTCTTCACGTTGAGAGCTGGAAATTTTATCTACTTTAGTGACAACAACGCGATAGGAAACAGCCGTTGTATCCAGAAGTTCCATCATTTCAAGATCATTATTTTTAAGGCCGTGACGCCCATCTATAAGCAGATAAACGCGTTCTAAAGTTGGCCGTCCCTGGAAATAAAGGTGGATTAATTCATTCCATTGGGCAATGGACTTTTTTGAAGCCTGTGCATATCCATATCCAGGCATGTCGACAAGAATTAAACGGTTTCCCAGAGAAAAAAAGTTGAGTTGCTGAGTTCGTCCAGGAGTATGGGAGGTACGTGCTAACGTAGTTCGACCGGTAAGAGCATTCAATAAACTTGATTTTCCAACATTTGAACGCCCAATGAAGGAGACTTCAGGTTGAGAGAATTCTATAAGATCAGTCAAGGTTTGTACGCCCCGCAGAAACTGGCATTCCTGGGCAAACAACCACTTCCCCCACTCTAAGGCTTCTGGGCAAATTTCTTCTAACATATAAAGTTCCTTAGAGTAACCATTCGCGTTCTTTCGCTTAAATGGGGAAGTGCTCTGATGCTTAAAAGATCAAAGAGTTTTCACTTCATCCGTTTGTCTTCGAGCCGCATGATTGCCCACTGCTGTGCCATCGACAGAATATTATTCCATGCCCAGTAGATAACCAGACCCGCAGGAAAAGAAGCTAACAAGTAGGTTAAAAAGACAGGCATAATCATAAAGGCCTTCGCTTGTGCTGGATCTGCGGGTTGTGGATTAAGTTTTTGCTGCACATACATTGTCAATCCCATGATGAGCGGCCAAGCACCAATCATCAAAATGCTAGGAGGTGTCCAGGGGAGTAACCCAAATAAATTAAACAGCGTGGTAGGATCAGGGGCTGATAAGTCGTGAATCCATCCATAAAATGGTGCATGGCGCATTTCAAGGGTGACAAACAAAACTTTATATAAGCAAAAGAAGACAGGTGCTTGAATAAGCAAAGGCAAACATCCAGCCAATGGATTAATTTTTTCTTTCCGATATAAATCCATGAGCTCTTGGTTCATGCGCAGTTTATCATCTCCATATCTCTTTTTAAGAGCCTCAATTTTGGGTTGCATCTTTTTCATATGAGACATTGAACGATATGACTTATTTGCAAGAGGGAAGAAAAGAAGCTTAAACAATACTGTTAATGCTAAAATGGCCAAGCCAAAATTGCCCAATAACTTGTGGAGATACTCCAAAGCATAAAAGAGTGGTTTGGTTAAGAAATAAAACCATCCAAAATCTACAGCAAGATCAAACTTATCAAACCCAAGCTTTTCTTCATAACTGTCAAGCATCCGCAAAATCTTGGCACCCGCAAATAAATTATGCTTTACCTCGATTGATTGACCGGCTCCTAGGTTCATTGCAGGACCCAAAACCTCTGTTTGGTAGGAATCGTGTCCTTCGATGGTTTGACCACGGTAAATTGTTTTTACAGATGTATTTTGTTGTGGAATTAAAGCAACTAACCAATACTTATCTGTTATTCCTATCCATCCTCCTGTTGTGGATTCTTCTACGCTTCCTTTTTCTTTTAATTTAGCATAGGTCATTTCAAATAATTTTTCATTTATGACGCCTATGGGGCCTTCATGTAAAATAAAGTATCCACCAACTTGAGGTGTATCGAAACGATTAACAAGACCGTAAGAACTTAAAGTTACAGAGGCATCTTTGGTATTTGTTACGCGATCTGTGATAAAGAACATGTACTGATCATCTACTGAAATGGTTCTCTCAAAGCGGAGGCCAGCTCCATTATCCCAGTGTAAAGTAAGAGGAGAATCTTGGGTTAAAGTTGTTGATGTTGTTTGCCAAATCGATTGTGAATCAGGCACTTTAACGCCAGCTTCTTTAGCCGACCATCCAAAGTCTACATGGTAAGAACTCTTTGCTCCCTCAGGGGACAGCAGTGTAATAGGTGGGCTGGATTTTTCTACAGTCTCATGATAATTCAACAACAATAAATCATCAAACCGACACCCCTTTAAATTAATAGATCCCTTGAGGCGCTCTGTTTTAATTTCTATGCGGGGACTTTGCTGCAAAGCTTCCTTATAAGGTAATAGTTCCTTTGAAGGAGAAGCAGCCTTCTGTGGTGTTGGAATGTCTTCTTTTTGTCGCGTAACTTCTGCTTTGCGTAAAGCTTCTTCCTGCTTAGGGCGCTCATAAAAATAATTAAAGCCAAGCAAAATTATTATAGCAAGAGCAACTGCAACGACTAAATTTTTTTGTTCATTCATGGGATATCTCTATTCTTTTTATACGGTTCATTCATGGGTATTAAGATGTGGGAAGATAGGGTGGTGAAGATGTGGTTACTTGTGTACTTCGGAGAGGGCCTGGGGACTGAATCGGCAAAGGGTCATACCCCCATTTAGCTGAGAAAGGATGGCACCTTAAAAGTCGTTTTATAGCCATCAATCCCCCCCGGCGGAGCCCATAGTGCTCAATCGCATGAATGGCATAACGAGAACAGGTGGGATCAAAACGGCATCGTGGAGGCAACAAAGGAGAAACAAGACGACGATACCCATATATGGATAGAACAACAAAACGTGTAATCATTGTAATTGTATTTCCAGTTGTTTTAAAGCTTTACCGCAATCTTGGATAAGTTCTGAAAAAGGGGCAGTTACAGTTGAGGGACGGGCAATAAGTACCAGATCAACATCTGGAAAAGAAAATGAAGAACAAACTTCCTGACCAACAGCTCTTAAACGACGACGGGCGCGATTTCTTTTAACCGCATTCCCGACCTTTCGACTTGCTGTAAAACCAATGCGCAATGAAGGAAGCGCTTGCCCATTCTTATCCACTTGTGAACGTCTCGCAAGTTGAACAATCATTGTTGGCATTACAACCTTTCGTTGATAACCGGCAACTCGCAAAAAATCAGCCCGGCTCTTTAAGCGCGGAATCATTGACATACAAGTGCCTTACTCTGTTGATTTTAGGCGGACAGGCGCTTACGCCCCTTTGCCCGACGTGCATTAATAACGCGTCGACCACCCACGGTAGCCATGCGCGCACGAAAGCCATGACGGCGCTTACGCACCAAATTACTTGGCTGGAATGTTCTTTTCACGATTTTTTCCTCTCGACGATCATATTCATCTTATAGGATGCTCTTTTTAATCAGTCAAGAGTTTTATGGCTATGGCCGTATTCCTTCTCAGCATAACTCTAATCTATGCATAGTATTGCAGAGGTTATCTATAGGGAATTTTCTCATTTTTCATAGATATTTCATACAACATATACTTGACAAGGATGACAAAAAAGGATATTTAGAAATTAAATATCACCAAGGAAAATAGCTATGAAGATTGCAAACTCACTCAAAACCTTAAAAACACGCCACAAGGCTTGCAAAATTGTTCGTCGTCGTGGACGGGTGTACATTATTAACAAACAGGCTCCTCGTTACAAGGCACGCCAAGGTTAATCTTTATTTCTCTTACTTTCTTTAATATAAGGTTAATATTCACGAGTATTCTTTATTGAATGTCTTGTATTTTATAATTTTTTCCTGATACGCTTAAATTAGATAAAATTTTAGAGTATTAGGAATTTTATGGTCTATCACGCACTGCGCGAAAAGTGGACAAACCTGGTGGAGAGGTCGTTGTGTCGATGACCTTAATTGGACTGTCTTATATTGCGGGTATTCTCACTCTTCTCAATCCTTGCACTTTCCCATTAATACCCATTTTGCTTTCGAGCACATGGCAACGTAATCAATTTGGACCAATTATTCTCATTTTTGGTCTTTCTTTTACCTTCATTATCATGGGGTTTGCTCTTGCAACCTCTCAAATGGTTTTGGGGATGGAAATCAAGAAGTTACGTCTTGTTTCCGTTCTCCTTCTTCTTATCATTGGAATTTTTCTTGTCCATAAACCTTTACAAAGCTTCTTAAGACAGAGCGTAAATACAGTCTCTATGATACTTAGACAGAGGTTTTCACCTCTTTTTGTTAAGAGATTACCCTATGAGAAAATGGTCATTAATCTCTTGATTGGGGTGCTGCTAGGTTTTATATGGTTTCCCTGTACTGGTCCCACACTCTCCTTGGCCTTAAGCTTGGCTAGTCGAGGGGATTATTTTGGACAAGCAACCCTCTTAATGACACTTTATTCTTTAGGGATCACAACACCCCTCATTGGGCTTTCTTATGCCTCAAAAAGATATTTATTGAAAAGGGAGTTCTTAAAACACGGCCAATCTGGCCGCAAATGGATTGGAATTTCTCTTATAGTAATTAGTATTCTCATTTTAACTGGGTGTGATAAAGCCGTGGAAACATGGGCTATTAGCCATTCTCCTCAGTGGCTTCTCAAGCTCACAACGAAGTATTAAATAGGGAGCGAGAATAAAATGATTATTTTTCTCAATGGTGTTGCAACCTCAGGTAAGACCTCCATTATTCGAGAGCTTCAAAAGCAGGCATCCTTTCCTCTCCTTAAACTTGGCGTTGATAATTTTCTTGATATGATGCCCTCCGACTATTATGGATGGGGACCTAAGGCAAAGGAGGGGATACAATTTATTCGAGAGGAGGATGAAAACGGCCCCATCACGCGTGTTTATAACGGTGACTTTGGGAGAGCCATTTTGCATTCAATTCCTCCCGTCATAGCTAAAGTAGCATCGCGCGGCTTAAATGTTGCCTGTGACGAAGTATTGTTTCATGATTACTATTTAATCGAATACACAAAAGCTTTTAGGGGTCTTAAAGCCTATTGCATCGGCATTCATTGTGATTTGGACGAGCTCTTGAGTCGCGAACAAAAAAGAGGCGGTTTTAGCATTGGGTTAAGTCGAGATCAAATCAATAGGGTGCATGGTCCTACGCGTCAATATGATCTTGAAATTAATACAACGCATATGCCTCCTGCTGAATGTGCAAAAGAGATATTAGAGTTTGTTGAGTCACATCCTGATCCAGATGGCTTTAAGAAACTGGAAACTATTTTCAAGGTATAAACATAATAAAATTCCCTACAATTCTATATAAAAAAATCGTAATTTAGCAAATCTAATCTAGACAAAATAGAAGAATTACTTTTTAATAAAATAAGGGAAAAAAGAAAATTAAAGGCCATTAATAAAAAGGAGAACCTTTCACGCCCATGCGCTATTCTGTTATCTTTATTTTTTTAATTATATTCAATTTATTTAATCAGACAGCGTGTTTAAGTCCTCGCTATTCCGCCATTGTTATAGAAGCTTCATCAGGTAGAGTCTTAGATCAGGAAGGGGCAGATAGAATTTGTCATCCTGCTTCTCTTACTAAAATGATGACCCTCTATATGATTTTTGAAGCTTTAAAATCAGGTCAGCTTACAATGAATACGCGCATTTCTATTTCTGCACATGCAGCGCGGCAAATTCCATCCAAGCTGGGCGTACGCGCAGGGGAATATGTGACTGTAGAAACTGTTATTAAGGGCCTTGTTACAAAATCTGCCAATGATGTTGCGGCTGCAATTGCAGAATATCTTGGGGGAAGTGAAGCAAATTTTGCAACGATGATGACACGCAAAGCTAAGCGATTGGGAATGCGAAGTACCATCTTTAAAAATGCTTCAGGTGTTCCGAACCCGCATCAGGTTACAACAGCGCGCGATATGGCAGTTCTTTCTCGTGCACTCTATTTACATTATCCAAAAGATTATAAGCATTTTAAGTTACAAGCTTTTCATCATAAAGGAAGAGTGCATCGTAATCACAATCATTTATTAGGAAAAGTTCCAGGATTGGATGGTATTAAAACAGGATATGTTGCGGCTTCTGGGTTTAATTTGGCTGCTTCTGCAGTGCGCATGGGGCCGAACAATAAATCCAATAGACTCATCGCTGTCGTCTTGGGAGGGCCAAGTCGTCATTGGCGTGACCGTCGAGTAGCCGATTTGCTTGAAATAAATTTTCGGAAAATTGGTTTGGGTAATTCTGCTCCTAAAGTTGCGGAGTTAGAGGACGAGGGAGAAGATGCAGAGGTGAATGAATTTTTGAAAAAAGAACTTGGGCGCGTGGATATTGAGCCCAAATCTTCCTTGCGTCCCATCCAAATTAATTGGACTATTCCCGTCAAGTCAAAGTCACACAAAGCACCTGATGAAAGCACATGGGGTGTACAAGTTGGTACATATAAATCCTTACACGAGGCACGAAAAAGGGCTCAGATGATGCTTCGGACGCTGCATGCGGGAGAAATTTCTTTACCGCGTGTTTCAAACGGAAAGAAATTATCTTATGGTGCGCGTCTTTTAAAGCTTACCAGAGAAGAAGCGGAAAGTGTTTGTAAAATGAAGTCCGTCACTGGAAATGATTGCCGCATTTTAGCTGTGCAATGACCTCTTATGTAGGGGCTTTTTAGAAGGCTGTCTAGTCTGCAATACCTCAACAATAGAATGATTAGCCTCTGGCATAGGATAGGTGTGCAAATCTTGTGGTTCAACCCATTTGATTTCTTCTTGTCCTTCTCGAGGATATACCTTTCCTTCCCATTTCAAGCATTCATAAACCAATAATACGATATGGATATGCGGATAAACTTGTGTAGTGAATGTGTATGGTTTTAAGTTACAGGGTAAGACAGTTGCCCCAACTTCTTCGTAAATTTCACGACATAAGGCTTCTTCAGGTGTCTCACCCTCTTCAAGTTTGCCACCCGGCAATTCCCATAAAAAGGGCATGATTTTATCGGCAGGGCGTTGCGCCAAGAGAATTCGCCCATCGGCATCATATAGGATGCCTCCCACAACTGTTACCAAAGGTTTAGTCACTTTTTTCCCTCATAAAAAAAAGCCCCCAATATTGGGGGCTTTTGAATTAAGTAATTCAGATTAATTTCCGACTTCTTCTTTACCTTTCGATTTTTCTGGACCCTTTGCTTTTTCTGAGCTGGAAGAGTCAGTTGGTTCAGGAGCTTTGGCGGGAGCACTTGGAGCCTCCGCTTTTTGATCCAGAGGTTTACCTTCCGCATTAAAAAGTTGGAATTCTACTTCTCCCTCAATTTTCTTAATAACTTCTTTTGCAAGTTTCGTGCTTAAAGCAGTTTTAAGTTCCTCTTTAACAGATTCGAAAGGTGGGAAAACCGCAGGGCGCTTCCCTTGGACGTAAATAATATTAAAGGTTGTTACCTTCTTGCCAGGTGTTGATGGATCTGGCATAGAAATCTCAACAACTTTTGGAACGATCGTTGCCTGAGCTGCACCTTCAATGGGTTTACGTAGAGGCTCTGGTAGCTCTTCTAG
>Ga0194122_10002875_pt1 | contig 18250 bp, 16 predicted proteins | sample TA2MahCa10mmetaG_FD_155487 | JGI IMG/M metagenome (GOLD analysis project Ga0194122, IMG submission 155487) | Freshwater microbial communities from Lake Tanganyika, Tanzania - TA2015021 Mahale Deep Cast 10m | ecosystem: Environmental > Aquatic > Freshwater > Lake | place: Tanzania: Lake... | reverse complement strand
TGTCTCCTGAAAACACCACCTCTTCTGGATTGAGGACCATCCCATTGTCACGTACCCGCAATTGCCCTTGCTTGACCTCTAGCCAGGAGATGGGGTATGGCGCATCCTTATACGTATTGGCTTGAGCAAATCCTTTTTGGTAGTGGATCTCTATTCTGCCTTTGAGCTGTAGCAGATAGATTCCAGGAGATTCTCCAGGGATCACCAAGGGATCTGCTTTGTAGGGCACCACGGATTTACCCAGTTCGTTGGCAAAGATATCCGAACGCATATTCATGCTTGCCGAGCCTCCCGGCTTGTCTCCATAGAGGTAAAACCCTTCGCGCTCCTGCGTGCCCTTGATCAAGGCACGAAACAAATTCATGGGGGAGCGTTGGTAAATATCAGATCGATTTTTTTCCCAAAGGGCCTGTTGACTCTCTGTACTTGGGGTCAATGGCTCAAAACGGGCCGCCCCCACAATGCGGTAGGAGGTGGGCGCATCCACAAATTCTTTCAAGTTGAAGGTGATCTTATACCCCAAGAAAAGGTTTTCTATTTCCAAGGGCTGTTCGGCCCTTGCCAAGAAGGACCCCTTTTCACTACTCTCGGGAAAGTCGATTACCCAAGGATTGAGGATGCGTGTTTGGGTAGCCGCCTCATCGGTGCCTATAAACAGGTTTTGAAATTTGCGCAAGTCCCTTTCCCAGTCTTTGTCTCTAGAGGATTTGATTTCTTGTTCGGAAAGCTCCTGTACCAATGGGGTCATGCTCAGGTTGAGGGTAAATGTCCCTCCAGGCTTGAGGGTGATTTTCCGTAGCTCTGCGCTATATCCCAAAAAAGAAAACCCTATCTCTTGAGACCCAGGCTCCAAACCTGCCAAGGTAAAGTTGCCCTGCAGGTCGGTAATGGTGGATAGGGTGGTATTGTTGACAAATACCGAACAAAAAGGAAGGGCTTCGCCCGTCTCTGCATCCTTCACCTGACCCGTGACCGTAGCGGTCTGTGCCCAAGCCCAAAGGGGCAGTAAAAGCATAAGGAGTACGGTAGCTAGGTGCTTTTTCATGAAGGTCAGGGGGATCAAGACTCGGCGGAAAGAGTATCCTGTTGACTCAGGTCAATCCTCTCTTTCCTTGAGCTTTTTATCCTCCACATTTTTGTTGAGGAAGTTGTTGATAGTGTCTATGGAAAAGCTGGAAGAAATCTCTCCAAAAGAATTGATTTCCATGGAAAATCCCTCCAAGTCCTTGTGTACGCGAGGCTGCGCTTGCTTTTTTTTCTTCTTTGAGTTCATGTTATCCTACAAGTGGTAAGGTATGTAACGCAAATCGGATTCTTTTGGCTACTTCTTGAGGGCCCAATATTGCAAAAACTTCCATCAAGTCAGGCCCCGCTCCCCAGCCGGTGACAGCTAGCCTTACCGCTTGCATTACTTTTCCCAACTTAATTTCCAATGCTTCCGCGGTAGCTTCAAGCAAGGCTTTGGCCGAGCTGGCATCAAAGGGAATACTATTTTCTGCCTCTAGGGCAGCCGCATAGGTCTCCAACACGGTCTTGGCCTCAAGGTTCCATTTCTTCCCAGCCACTTCCTCATCAAACTCGCTCGGTGCCTGCCAGAGCAGTTGGCTGTCTTTCCAAAAATCCCCTGGAAAGGTCACGCGTTCTCTGAGCAGGTGTACGACGGCCGTAGCTTTGCCTTTCTCAAGCTGCACTCCTGCGGCTTGAGCATCTTGAAGAAGGTACTCCCGCTGATGCTCCACGGAAAGTTGGCGGAGGTAATGCTCGTTAAACCACTTCGCTTTGGCGATGTCAAACTTGGTTCCTGCCTTTCCGATTCGATCGATGGAAAAGGCCTCCACCAATTCCGAAAGAGAAAAAATCTCCCGTTCATCTCCCGGATTCCATCCTAGAAAGGCAAGGAAGTTGAGCAGAGCATCTGGCAGGTAGCCTGTTTCCCTAAAGCCACTTGATTTTTCCCCTGAAAAGGGATCGGTCCAGTTGAGGGGGAAGACGGGAAATCCCAATTTGTCTCCATCTCTTTTGGAGAGCTTGCCGTTGCCGTCCGGCTTGAGAAGCAGGGGCAGGTGAGCAAACTGAGGCATGGACTCCTCCCAACCAAAAAATCGATACAAGAGTACATGCAAGGGAGCCGAGGGCAACCATTCCTCTCCGCGAATCACGTGGGTAATCCCCATGAGGTGGTCATCCACGATATTGGCCAGGTGGTAGGTAGGCATGCCATCTGATTTCATGAGCACCTTATCGTCTAAGGTGCTGGTATGTACCACCACCCAACCGCGGATCAAATCCTGAAAGCGCACTTCTTCCTTCAAGGGGAGCTTGGCACGGATGACGTAGGGCTGTCCCGAGGCCAATCGTTCCTGCACCTCTGCTTTGGAGAGGGTCAGGGAATTTTTCATTTGGGTACGAGTGATGCTGTTGTACTGAGGCTGTACCACGCGTGCGGCAGTGAGTCGCTCGCGCATGGCTTCCAGCTCCTCCGCGGTGTCAAAGGCATAGTAGGCGTGCCCTTTTTCGATCAGGTCTAGCGCATAGGGCAAATAGCTTTCTTTGCGCTCGGATTGTCGGTAGGGACCTACGGCACCCGGCTTCCAGGGGCTTTCGTCGGGGGAAATCCCTAGCCAGGCTAGGGATTCTTGGATGTATTCCTCTGCCCCTGGGACAAAGCGGGTTTGGTCGGTATCTTCTATGCGGAGAAGGAACTTTCCCCCCATTTTCTTGGCAAACAAGTAATTGTATAGGGCCGTACGCAAGCCACCGATATGAAGGGCTCCTGTGGGGGAGGGAGCAAAGCGTACGCGAACTTCTTGATTCATGGATGTAATAAACTGCTAAGGGGACAAAGATAGGAATTTGTTGCCGACCTTTGCGGTCTTTTAGACCGCGAAGGTCTAAATAAAGGGGATATAGGAGTAAACCTTCGAGGTCTTGGAGACCTCAAAGGTTTAAAAAAAAAGGCCCCGTATGAACGAAGCCTTTAGGTAGAATTGGGCTTGCCTTACTGCTTGCCTCCGATTTTTTCTTTGATACGAGCCGCCTTTCCTTGACGACCTCTCAAATAGAATAGTCTAGCTCTTCTCACCTTTCCTTCTCTCACCAAATCGATTTGTTCGATGGAAGGAGAGATAATAGGGAAAATACGCTCTACTCCAATGCCGTTTGACACCTTACGTACGGTAAAGGTCTCTCCATTGGTGTTGGGATTTTTGCGTTGAATGACCGTACCCTGAAATTGCTGGATACGCTCTTTGTTACCTTCGCTGATTCGTACGTGTACGTTGATGGTATCACCAGATTTGAAAGAAGGGAATTTGGCTCTCGCCTCGCTGTATTCCGCTTCTACAATTTTCAATAGATTGCTCATAGCTGTATGGTTTATGCTTTCGCAGTGTTCCGCCGCAGCGGCATTAATGAATTACTTTTTTAATTTCTCTTTTTCCTATTCCCAGCCCGAACCTTGAAGTAGGTCAGGGCGTTTTTCTTGGGTAAGTCGAAGAGACGTTTCAAATCTCCATTGGCTTATCTTGGCCTCGTGTCCTGAGAGCAGTACCTCGGGAACTTCTCTTCCTTCAAATACTGCTGGCCGGGTGTACACCGGCGGAGCAAGAAGCTTGTCCTGGAAGGAATCCGTCAAGGCAGAGGTCTCGTCGTTGAGCACTCCGGGGATCAAGCGGATGAGGGCGTCGGCGACGACCGCAGCTGCCAGTTCTCCCCCTGAGAGCACATAGTCTCCTATGCTGATCTCCTTGGTGATGAAGGCGTCCCTCACCCGCTGGTCTACCCCTTTGTAATGACCACAGAGGATCAGGAGGTTTTTCGTTTGGGAAAGGGTATTGGCCATGGCTTGATCGAAGGTCTTTCCATCGGGAGTCATGTAGATGATTTCATCGTACGTTCTCTCCTTTTGAAGGGCCTCGATGCAGCGAGCAATGGGCTCGATCATCAACACCATCCCGGCACCTCCTCCGAAAGCATAATCGTCCACCTGCTTTTGATTGCCGGTGGCGTAGTCTCGGAGGTTATGAATCCTCACGCGGGCGATGCCTTTGTCTTCTGCTCTTTTGAGTATAGAGTGTGAAAAAGGTCCTTCCAACAGCGCAGGGACTACCGTGATGAGGTCAATGTGCATGGCTCATTCTTCCAGATAAATGTCAAGTAAGCCTTGGGGCAATCGGCAGAAAACTTTTTTTGCTGCCTTATCCACCTGAGCAATGATGCCGTCCTGTAGGGGGATCAACACTTCTTTGCCCTTGTGGGTTACTCCAAGGAGGTCCTGGGTTTCCAAATCGTAGATGACTTGCACAGGCCCTACGGGTCCGGTGATCTCATCGACTACCTCAAACCCAATCAACTCGTGGTAATAGTACTGCCCCTCTTTCAATTCGGGAAGTTCGCTGAGGGGAAGATAGGCTTCCGATCCCACGAGAACTTCTACCGCATCGATGGTGTGCAGGTCTTCAAACTTGGCCAGAGCCCTTCCTCCAGGCTGGATCACAAAGTGCTCCAAAAAGAAGGGGGTCAGTCTACCTTTTTGTTCGAGAAAGAGGTGCTCCAATCCTTCGTATGCCTCCGGATTGTCTACATCGAGCGCCACGTTGACTTCACCACGTAGTCCATGAACTTTGGCAATTCGGCCTATTAAAAAGCACTGCTCCTTGTTCATGGCAAGCTAATCTTATTCTGCGTCAGCAGCACCTTCCTCTGCTTCTGCGTCTGCTTCTGCGGAGGGGGTTTCTTCGGCAGCAGCCTCTGCTACAGGGGCTTCTTCTTCTGCAGCAACTTCGGCAGGAGCTTCTTCAGCTTCTACTTCTGCCACAGGAGCTACTTCTGCTTCGGGAGCTTCAGCGCTGGTAGTTTCCACTTCTGTAGCTTCGGCTGTAGTAGTTTCCACTTCAGAGACTTCAGCGGAGGCAGTTTCTTCTTCTACGGCAATTGCAGCAGCACTGGCTTCGGCTTCTTTGGCTTTCAATGCGTCGATACGGGCCTGATTCTTAGCGGCCTCAGCAGCAAGGGCATCTTTGCGCTGCTTTTCTTTGGCAGCGGCCAATCTATCCTTTTTGCCTTCGATTTTGCTGTCTTTCTCAGCAAGCCAGGCGTTAAATTTGGCATCGGCTTGATCTTGAGAGATAGCACCTTTCAACACTCCGATTTGGAGATGTTTTTTCAGCATCACCCCACGGTAAGAAAGCATGGCTTTTACGGTGTCGGTGGGTTGAGCTCCATTCAACAACCAGGTAAGAGCGCGCTCATTGTTGAGGTTGATGGAAGCGGGGTTGGTGTTGGGGTTGTAAGTCCCGAGTTTTTCGATGAAGCGTCCATCACGTGGAGCTCTAGCATCAGCTACAACCACGTCGTAAATGGCTTGTTTTTTGCGTCCACGACGTGCTAATCTGATTTTTACGGACATAAATGTGACTATTAAAGTGAGCGGATGGAACCCGTCCATCCTAAATTTGGACTGCAAAGATACGATAAAGGATTGGAAAGCTACAAGTTGCGTAGTAAATATTTGCGGGAAACTTGAGTTTTGGGTTAACTTGCAGGACTATTTGGCCTTGTAGTTCAACGGATAGAACAAGCGTTTCCTAAACGCTAGATCTAGGTTCGATTCCTAGCTAGGCTACCATAAATGTTTTTTGAAGAGTTTAAAAGGGGTTTTTTAATTTCAGGAGACACTGTCGTGGACATTTTTTCAAAAAAAGTTGCTCAATAATTTTGAGTTCCTAGTTCGATTTAACTTCGAATCCTCTGATTGTCTTTAGCAAAAACTCAGCTTCAGCTCCCCTATTCTTTAATGTTACTAGAATCGTTTTTGGAACAAGAAGGGAATTAGACTATTTTGATTATCCGCAATCATGCCAGTAGCTCAGCTCACCTATTATAAGCCATGCGGATAATTGATAACAGACCACAGTCAACGGTCCACAGCTCACCTAATTGTACCTCAAACCTTTTTTTCCCTGCTTAGTGGTGAAAAAGCGGATAATCAGATAAACTATTTAGTCAAACCTGTGGAAAAAATCCAAAAATATCGACAGACAAAGGCCCCACCCCCCGTTATAAAAAGTGCTTTTCTGTAGGGACCCATCCCCTATTTCGGTGGTAAAACCCCAAGTATTCTGGTCCTTAAAAAACCAATGCCTTAATGCCAAGAGAATTTTTTTAACTTTTTACCTAATCTGCCATCAAATTCATTCAAACAATTTCTGACACTAAACCCTTTCTCTATTCAAATAGATAAAATCGAAACCATTCAAACTTTGCATTCAATTCCTTTACCACAAGCATTAATATTTTTAGTTAACGTTCAGTTTTTTAAAACAAATAATTAATTATTTGTTTATTTTTAACCATTAACTTTAATGTAAGAGGTTTACGTTAAGGGGCTTTATTTCTCTAAAGTGTTAAAGTATTATTAGTTTTTCCAATAGGTTGTTATGAGGCGACTCACGAATCTTTACTTTTTTTTCTGTTGATTATTTCTCCCTTTTTTGTTCAAGGGCAGGATATGAAGGTTAAAACTCTATTTTTATCCTATCGCTAAATAGCAGCCCTTTACTAAACGCTTATATTTAAGTCTTACTACCCTCGCGGGAATTAATTGTTAACCCAAAATGAAAACCTACCCAAGCATATTTAATGATGTAATCGGCCCGGTCATGCGAGGCCCCTCGAGTTCGCATTGTGCTGCATCCATTCGAATTGGACGGATGTGCCGCGACTTGATGGATGGGGATATCCAGGAGGTGTATGTGGAGTTTGACCCCAATGGCTCACTTGCCACTACGCACAAAGGACAAGGTTCCGACATGGGCTTGTTTGGGGGATTTTTGGGTTGGGAAGCCTACGAAGAGCGCCTCCCAGATTACCTGAGAGCTATTGAAGAAGCAGGCATCCAAATTAAAATCGATATCCATCCCATCGGGGCCACCCACCCGAATACCTACAAACTCACGCTGACCAATAAAAAAGAGTCCCGTGAGGTAACAGCCATTTCTACCGGCGGGGGCATGATTGAAGTTATTTCAATCGATGGTGCCCAGGTCTCTATGGCAGGGGATTTTTACCAAACGCTTGTCTATGTAAAGACGGCAAGTAGCCTCCCAGAATTTATTGAAAAATCCATGCCCTGCGATGAGGTCGCACTGCGCCATGGCAAATCGACCTTTATCGAAATCAAGGCCAATGCCTTTTTGAATGACGAAATCTGCGCGGAACTTCTCCAAATGGAAGAGGTGCTGTGCATAAAAAAGATCAAGCCGGTCCTCCCAGTCATGTCTCGAAAAGATCTCGAAGTACCCTTCATTACTTGCGAGGAAATGCTAGCGTTCAACCAGGACAAAAACCATGCACTCTGGGAGCTCGCAGTAGACTATGAAAGCATGCGCGGGAATATTTCGCGAGCGGAGGTTTTTGAAAAGATGCGGAGCATTGTGCAAATCATGCAAAACTCCATCGATCTTGGATTGAAGGGAACGAAGTACGCAGACCGGATTTTAGGCCCGCAATCCCTTGGATTTCAGAAGCAGCTAGCCAACAAGAAGCTGGTGGAAGGAGATATTCTAAACCAAGTGATCCTCTACACCTCTGCGATGATGGAGGTCAAAAGTTCGATGGGCGTCGTGGTAGCAGCACCAACCGCAGGCTCCTGTGGAGCCCTCCCCGGCGCTCTCATCGGGATCAGCAGGGGACTTTCCTTGCATGAAGATAAAACTGTAAAAGCGATGCTGGCAGCCGGCATCATCGGCGTATTTATTGCCGCGCATGCCACCTTCGCAGCGGAAGTAGGAGGCTGTATGGCCGAATGCGGCTCTGGATCAGGCATGGCCGCAGCCGGTATTGTGGAATTAAAAAAGGGGACCCTAGATCAATCCCTAGGAGCAGCCTCTATGGCCCTGCAGTCTTCCCTAGGCATGATTTGTGACATGATTGCCGATCGCGTGGAAGCTCCTTGTCTGAATCGAAATGTGATGGCCGCAACCAATGCGATCTCCTGTGCCAACATGGCCTTGTCGGACTACAACCACCTGATCCCATTGGATGAAGTGGTGGAAACGATGAAAAAGGTAGGAGATGCCATCCCAAACACCTTGCGCTGTACCGGGCTTGGGGGATTGGCAATTACCAAAACTGCAAAGAAGATTGAGGCAATGTTGAACCAACAGGAACAAGAAGCCGCCAAGACCTTTTTTAAGGTGTGCTAACCTCCTTTTTACACTGAATCATCAGCTACTAATTCCCTTTCTTCTATGCTGATTTTTATTTGGGTTTCCTTAATTGCCTTAGCCATCTGGTTCAGCTTTGTATTTATCAAAGACCTCCTAGCAAATCGGGCCAAATTTGAAAATTCAAGTTGGCTCAAAACCTCGGTGATAGGCTTTGTCGTGAATTTCTTTGATGTGCTGGGCATTGGGGCCTTCGCTCCGCAAACAGCCCTATTGAAATTTACCCAGCAAACGGAAGACAAACTCATCCCAGGGACAATGAATGTAGCCAATACGATTCCTGTCTTATTGCAGGCTTTTATTTTTATCACCATCATCGAAGTAGACCCGCTCACCTTGATTTCCTTGCTGGTATCCGCTGCTGTCGGAGCAGTTATTGGAGCTGGCATTGTGTCCAAACTTTCGGAACGGAAAATCAGGCTCACTATGGGGATTGCCTTGGTGATCACCGCTGGATTTATGCTGGCCCGGATGATGGACTGGATTCAAGGGGGCGGAGATGCAATCGGCTTGACGGGATACAAATTAGTCTTTGCCGTGGTTGTCAATTTCTTTTTGGGCGCTATCATGACAGCAGGGGTAGGCCTGTACGCCCCTTGTATGGCCTTGATCTTTGCCTTAGGTATGTCACCAACAGTTGCTTTTCCCATCATGATGGGCTCCTGTGCTTTTCTGATGCCTCCAGCTTCGGTGAAGTTTATCAAGACAGGTTCCTACAACAGAAAGGCCGCTCTAGCCATGGCGATACCCGGTTCCATTGCGGTGTTAATAGCTGCCTTTATAGTCAAAACCCTGCCCTTGCAAACCCTGCAGTGGGTCGTGCTTGGCGTCATTTTGTATACCTCAGCCACCATGCTGGTGGGGGCATTAAGAAAAAGGGAAGCCTAGTTCTCAATGTAGGGAGAGATCGCATCGACCACCTTAAATTTTTGATTCATGCTTCCATCCGCAGTGGAAAGTACAAGCGTGTACGTTCCGGAATCAATGAATTTATCGTAGTGCACAAAATACGGAGAATTACTCTCCTGCTTGGCTACGATCAAATCCCAGCGGAATTGATTGAACCCTGCCGAACCGTTTAGTGCCGTCTTCCACAGTTCGTTAGATGCGCTATCACGTACCGAAAGCGTTACCTCCTTCGCATCTTTCAACCAGAAAGTAAAGGCTACTTTTTCAAGGGTACGGTAATCCGGATTGCCATGCGAGGAATTGAACCAAGGTCTGCTTACCTGCTCAATTTCGGCCAAGTAATCTTGATCGTTCGGTAATTTTTGGGTGAGATGCTTTTGGAGGAGCTTCAGACTGGTTTTGTAGATCCCCCTCCCATGGGTAGCCACAATCAGATCCTGAGTTCCTTCGTGAATCTCCAGGTCGGCCACTGCTGCAGCAGGCATATTTACCCCCAAGTAGTCCCAACTTGCTCCTCGATCAAGGGAAACAAATACCCCCCTCATCGTGCCAGCATACAGGATATTTTCATTCTTAGGGTCTTCCTTGATCACATTCACCGGCTCATCTGGAAGGCCCGCAGCAATGCTTTTCCAATTTTTCCCATAATCCTCCGAAACGTAGAGAAAGCTATGCAGATCATCGTAATTGATGCCTGTCATGGCCATGTAGACCCGTTCGATTTGGTGATTGGAAGGGGAAATACTTCGGATGTAATTTGAGGCGATGCCAGTGGAATGCTCCTCCCAAGTGGTCCCATCGTTTTTTGAAACCCAAAAAGCCCCATGATCAGTTCCCACATAAAGCAACCCCTTGGCGAGAGGAGATTCCACAACCGTTCCTGCAGCAACTGATTTCTTTTCTTGAATAGAAGAAAGGGCCAGATTGGGACTGATCGCCTGCCAGGTATCCCCCCGGTCCGTGCTTTTCATCAAGTAATTCCCCCCCTGGTACAAGGTTTTGTGATCGTATTTTGACAAAAAGTAGGGGGTCATGTAATTGAACACCAGTGTATCCTTGATTTCCTTGGGAAGCATAGGCTTAATGGAAACCGCCACGTCTTTAGTCTTGTCCAATCGCATTGCATCGCCGTGCTGTCGGCTGTAGTAGATGATGTGCTTATCCACAGGATCAATGGCTGTGACGCAACCATCGCCCCCATCCCAGGCATCAATCCACACATACTTCCAGAGATCTGGAAAGCGGGTATTTAGCTCTTTGGGCGGGCCAGACACCGTAGCATCATCCTGCGTACCCCCATAAATTGTGTAGTCGGCCTGGTCAATACTGATGTCGTAAAACTCACCCGTTGGCATGGAATTGTAATGCATCCAGGTTAAGCCCTTGTCGTAGCTCACGTAAAACCCGCCGTCATTCCCCAGCGCCAGGTGATTGGGATTGTTGGGATTAATCCACAATTCCGTTTGATCCAAATGTAGTCCTTGCGCCAAACTTGGGTTGATGCGAGTCACTTCTCCACCGATAAACTTAAAGGTCTTGCCACCATCTAAGCTATGCGCAAGGCGGATGCCCAAACCGAATACTTCTTCGTCGTTTTTGGGATTCACATACACATCCGTGAAGTACCAGCCGATGGTAGTAAACAAGGGGAAGGAACCGGAATGAGTTTTGGTCCAACTTAGGCCTCCATCGATCGTTTTGTAGAGTTCAGCCGACTGCCCTTGTGGGTAATTTAGATTATCTACTAGCGCATAGGCTTTGTTCGGATTTGTAGCGGAGACCGTCAAGCCGATCCTACCTACCTTGGGTCCAGCAGGCAAGCCTTGCGTACTTTTAATCCAGGTGGCTCCCCCATCTACACTTCTGTAGATGCCACTATTTTGTCCAGAGATGCCTGGGTTCATTTCCCAAAGGGAAGCATACATGATTTGAGGATTAGTGGGTGAAATGACGATTTCATTGGCCCCGGTATTCTCATCGATATGGAGCACCTGTTCCCAGGTTTTTCCCCCATTCGTCGTGCGGTACAAACCCCGGTTTGTATTCTTCGACCAGAGGTGGCCGAGTACACACGCAAAGGCTATATCCGGATTGGTCGGGTGAATTTCAACTTCTGCAATGGACCAGGAATCCGCTAAGCCGATGGACTTCCAGGTAGCCCCTGCATTGTCCGAGCGGAACATCCCTGTGCCGGGAAGGGTGAAGTTTCGTGGTTTTTTTAGGTTTTCCCCTGTTCCCAGGTAAATGATATTCGGGTTGGAGGGTGCCAATTCCACATCCCCTATTCCAATAGAAGACTGTTCTTCAAAGATGGATTTCCAGGTAAGGCCATTGTTGGTGGTCTTCCACAGTCCCCCCGAACCAAAGCCAACGTACATGGTACTTGGATTTTGGGCATCCACCTGCACCACATCGGCACGCGCGGAGTTAGCCATGGGGCCGATAGCAATCCAATCCAACTTGTAGGGCGTCTCAGCCTTCATCTTTCGATAGGTTTGAAAAGAAGCCTCCAGTGGAGAAGCCGGCTGCTGGGTGAAAGCCGGAAGGGAAAGAAGTAGAAGTAGGAAAAGCTTAATTCCTTGGCGCAAATAGTTCAGGTATGAATTCATACTTGGGTATAGAATTTAGAATTGACAAGGATTGGATAAGAATCCCTGTGTGTTGGTCTTGACCAAAAACACATCCCCACTTTCGGGATATTCTTGAAGTTGAGTCGCTGTGAGATTTTCTCTTGCCGTCGTGATGAGCAAGTGATCTAGATTTTCGCCTCCAAAAACGCAGGATGTCACATGAGGAGCAGGTAAGGCAATTTTTTTCAAAAGCTTCCCATTTTCCGGATCCCAGCAATACACTCCAAACCCTCCGTAGTGCGCGATCCAGAGTTTTCCCTCTTGATCCAGACACATGCCGTCAGGTGTACCCCATTCTTTTGGCACGCGGATGACCGTTCGATCAAAATTGATCTCGCCTGTTTCCAAATCAAACTGATATGACCTTATCTCCTGGGTAGGACTATCGATGTAATAGAAGGTTTCATTGTCGGAAGTCCAAGCCATTCCGTTGGAAATGGTAATCTTACCCAACATTTTTTCCGGACTTAGGTCTGAGGTAATCTTGTAAAGAGCACCTGATTCAGGTGTAATTTTGGTGCTCATGGTTCCAATCCATAGTCTACCGTCGGCATCGCAAGCGCCATCATTAAACCTATTGAGCGGTTGATCCTCTTCGACATCTATCAGCCAGGTCAATTTTTCAGTTTCAAGATCGTAACGCGCAATTTTTCGGTCCAAGGCTAGGATTAAATAGTCCCCCTGTCCTTCCACTACCAAAGAGAGACGCTGATTGAATTTCCGTTTGGTGGTTTTTTTGGGCACCAGATGAAATTCATACAATTCTCCTTTTTCAATATCTACCCAGAAAAAGCTTTTCCGCTTCGCATGCCAAAAGGGAGATTCTCCGAGTATGCATTGGGATTGATATAGATTGATGACTCCCATAGGTATTAACTAATTTATAAGATTATCTGCAATCATACCAGCAGTTCAAAATGACTGTTAATCCCAGCGGATAATGATGTCAATTTATTTCTCAGGCCAATAATAGGCTATTTTTTTCTTAAGGAAAGCCACGCTTCGCTCCAATTGATCCATACCGTCGACACCATCCTCAATGCTGATCCAGCTGTCAAAGCCAACTCGTTTCAATTCTGTGAAAATGGCATCGTAGTCATTCATCCCTTGCCCGATTTCACCATGGCTTAATCTTTTGACATATCCCAAAGCCCCTCCTTCTTCATTTCGCAGGTCTTCAATGGTTCCGTATTTCAAATATCGGTCGCTGGCATGCATGGTCACCACGCGCTCAGAAACTTTGTAAAGTAGATCTAGCGGATCTTCCCCAGCCAGAAAAGTATTGCTTGGATCGTAATTTACTCCAAAATTCGGATGATGGATTTTGTTGACTAGCAAACTGAACACCTCCATTTTTTGGGCAAATTCCGGATACTCCCAAAAATCATCCTTGTAGTGATTTTCCAAAATAAGGGTGATTCCTCTTTCCTGAGCATAAGGGAGACATTCCTGGATGCTTTCGGAAGCAAGTTTTACTCCTTCCTCGATAGACAGGACGGGTCTTTTTTGACCAGAGAGAACGCGGCAATAGGATCCCCCCAAAATGTATGTCATGTCAATCCAGTGTTTTTGTTTCCGGATTTCATTCTCTCGAAAAGCACGATCTGGATGTGTAAAATCCGGAGAGCAACACATCATGGGGATTACTTTGCCGGTATCCTGCACCATTTTGCGAAATTCAGGCCATTTGGTTTTATCCTCCATTTCAAGAAACCCTGCATACCACTCCAGTCCCTGAATATCAAGTGTGCAAGCTAGTGCAATCCAATCTGCAATTTTCATTGTTCCATCTTTGCAAAGCTGCTGCATAAATGCTTTGGGAAACGCGGCTAATTTGGGCATGTTGAGTTATTGGAAGGTTTTATTGTCTTTTGGGAGATTTCGCCCAATCATCGGATGTTGTTCCAGTGTCAAGACTTGTCCTGAAACTGGGCCGCTTTCGTCAGAAAGCCAAAATATGCAAGCAGCAGCAATCTCTTCGGGCCTGAGAATTCTTCCTGAAGGAGCAATAATGGAAGGGAGCTCTTCGTACCAAGTGTCCGAAAGCCCATGGAGCTTTTTCCGTTCACTTTCCCGCTCGGTAAGTACCCAGCCTGGGTTGATTTGGTTCACGCGAACACCATATTCTCGCATCAAGGAATCGCCCAAATTTCCAGTCAAAGTCATGATTGCTCCTTTGGAAACTGAATAGGCCAATAGGTTCGGCTCACCGCTCCAGGCATTAATCGAGCCGATATTAAGTACGCAGCCATTGGATTTTATAAGTTCGGGCAGGGCTTTCTGAATCAAAAGAAATGGTGCAATGGTATTGATGTCCAGTACTTTTTGGAAAAATGCACGATCCGTGTTGTGGATGTCTGAGGCAATGACCAAAGCAGCATTATTGACTACCGCGTCGATTTTTCCGAAAGTTTTCACTGCCAGATTCACCAAATTGTCTGGGCAAGTTTCGCTGGTAATGTCTTCCTGATGAAAAACCGCATGTTCAGTTCCAATTTCAGCCAGTACTTCTTCTCCCAAGTCCTGCTCCAAACCGTGAATGACCACTTTGGCACCTTCAGCCACACAGCGCTTGGCGATTGCTTTTCCGATTCCCGTCGTGCTCCCGGTTACGATGATTACTTTGTCTTTTAGTCTCATATCAAACAGGTCTCAAAATACTTTTTACTACTTGTCCTGTGTGCATTTTTTCAAAAGCCTCATGCCATTCTGTAATCGGCCATACGCCTCCGATAATCGGATTTACATCCAGCGCTCCGCTCGCAAGAAGTCCGATTACCTTTTCCCAGATGGGCCAATTATGGCTGAAGCTTCCCTGAAGACGCACATTTTTCTGGACAATCTGATCAATTGAAAAATTCAAGGGCTGAGGACCCCAGCCCACCTTTGTAATTTGACCATTTGGGCGGACCAAATCCATTGCAATTTTCAATGTGGCACTTACGCCTGCCGCATCAACAACAAGGTCAGCACCCAAGCCGTCTCGTTTTCTAGCCCAATCTGTTGCAGAATTTATGAAGGGATCAACTCCGTATTTTCTTGCTATTTCTAATCGTCCACGATCCGATTCCAAACCAAGAATTGCTACCTCAGCCCCGCAAAGTCTTGCCACTGCTGCGCAAAGAATACCAATTGTACCAGGTCCTATTACTAGAACTCTGTCTCCTGGTTTTACATTGGAATTTCCAACTACTGAGTTGTAAGCCACGCAGCAAGGCTCGGTCAGACAGGCTTGCTCAAAGGATAGTGAATCCGGAATCCGGTGGAGGCATCTTGCCGGAACTCGGACAAATTTGGTCATCGCGCCATTCACACCATAGCCAAATCCTTTTCTTGTCGGATCTAGATTGTATAAGCCAACTCGGCTCATCGGGTTTTGAGTGTCAATGACGGCGGCAGTCTCACTGACCACCCGATCCCCAACTTTCCAACCGGTCACCCTCGCACCAAGGGATGAGATTTTACCTCCAAACTCATGGCCTAAAACCACCGGATAGTTCACTTGCCAGCTATGATCGGAAGTCCACTGATGGAGGTCGGAACCGCAGACGCCCACGTTTTCTACGGCTAGCAACACATCGTCTTCACCGATTTCGGGAAGGGGGATTTCTCTGATTTCTACCGAACCTTTGACTTCGGAATAGTTGACTACAGCTGCTGATTTTGTGGATAAAGACATGGATTAGTTGTTTTTTGGGTTGGCTGTTAGTTGTGCGTGGATGGCTTCGCAAATTTTACGAAGGGAGGTTTCAAGATCTCCATTGGCAGTTTTGAAAGCATCCGCATCGATCGTCAATGGAGCTCCAAGGACGACTAAAGGTGCTCCATATTGGGGACATTGAATCGCTTGTTCAAGAGAAAGCCCACCGACAGCCTGAACAGGGATGTTAACGGATTTCACAACTTCCCGTAACTGATCAAGTGGACTTGGCATCCTATGTCCTGCTGCTCCAATTCCCCTTCGCTCATCGTATCCGATGTGGTGAATCACATAATCGCAGCCCAGATCTTCTAAAAATTTGGCGCCTTCCACCATATCTGGGCAAACCATATTGTCACCCATCACTTTGACCCCGAAGTCTTTTCCTGCTTGCACCACACATTTGATGGTCTCGGAATGAGCGCGAGCCATGACTACCACGTGGGTAGCTCCGGCTTTTGCCATCATTTCCGCTTCCAGATAGCCCCCATCCATGGTTTTAAGATCTGCAACGATCGGAACTCCCGGAAAAGCTTCTCTCAATTTTCGAACTCCGTGAAGTCCTTCCGCAAGGATCAGCGGTGTGCCAGCCTCTAGCCAATCCACTCCTGCACGCATGGCCAGGGCTGCGGTTTCCAGAGCCTCATCTATATTGGTGAGATCAAGTGATATTTGAACAATAGGTCTCATTCAGGTTATTGGGTTTAGTTGAACTCCTGAAAACAAGTAAGCGAAGCCTGCTTTCGAGATTCTTAAGTTAAACAAAAATTTAAGTCCCCGAAACCGAGATACTTAAGGAATTATTCTAGGGGTGAAAGGAATTGTAAAGGGAAATATTGACACCAAAACCGCAATTATTTTCGGTACTGTAAATGGAAATGTGCGGGTGAAGCACCTAGAAATTAATGAAACCGGAACTATAAACGGGGATGTAAAAACTGAAAATCTCGTAATCGAAATGGGCGGCAGGTACAATGGAAAGTTGGACATGAAAATGGGGCTAGAAAAGCAGCCTGAAACTGAATATAGAAAAGAGCCAAGTTTTGAAATTTTCAAAAAAGCAGAGAAGGCTAGTTGAGCAAAATGCGCTTGGCGGAATTCTTTGAGACGTCAGCACTCAGTTCTTTCGTTGATTTCAGCAGGCAAGACTGCTCAACAACTTTAATCCTATCGGATTACATTTTTTAGACTATCACCTAATCACAAGCCGCTTGCTTGCGAATTTTTACCCCTTTGAAGAATTCGCTTTTCTCTAATCTTTTCTCTCCTATAGTACTCCAAAGGATCAGCTTCACCGCCACTTTGAATTCTAGCTTCTCTGACCAAGGATCTCACATCAGTTAAAAACGCATCTTGAAGTACTTCTTGCGCCCCAACCACGTCGCCTTCTAATTGACATTGATTTAATTTTTTACGATCCACTAAAAGTGATTTGGCGAAAGCCTGAGAAATAGACTCCAAAGCCTGAATTAAGTCCTCCAAGGGGTCTTTGGTGTTATGACTTGCATCGATCATCCAAGAAATGCTTTCCCAAGTCTGCGCCTTTTCTTCTGCTCCGTTGACCAGTTCACAGAAAATCAAAAACAACTGATAGGGCTTGATGCTTCCTGTGCTCAAATCATCGTCCCCGTATTTACTGTCATTGAAGTGAAATCCTGCCAACATGTTCTGATGCATCAGCGTCGCCACAATCTGTTCGATATTGGTATTAGGGAGGTGGTGACCCAAATCCACCAAAACCTTTGCCCGCTCTCCGAGCTGCCGGCAAATCAGAGCGGATGTACCCCAATCCGGAATCACCGTATGGTAGAAATTTGGTTCGTAGGGCTTGTACTCCAATAATAGCTTCCAATCCGCCGGTAAGCCGGCATATATTTCCTGAAGTGATTCGGTAGTCCATTGAAGGGCCTTTCTGATATGGGCCTGCCCAGGAAAGTTACTTCCATCTGCCAACCATACCGTAAGCCCTTTGCTGCCTAATTCCTTCCCGACTTCGATCACCAAAAGATTATGCTCCACTGCCTGTTTTCGAATATCAGCAGCTGCATTGCTCAGCGAACCCAGTTTGTAAGTCAAGGGTTGTCCGTAATCTTGAAAAGTATTTGAATTCATGGCATCAAATCTGATCTGGAGTTCAGCTGCCTTTTGCTTAATCAACTGAAGGTCTTGAGGGATATCCCAGGGAATATGAAGTGAGACAGCATCCGTCCGCTTGGTCAACTTGGCCAAAAGCCCAATGTCCTCCAGTTTTTCTTCTAGATTTCTTGGTTCCCCACCTATCAAAAATCGCCCAAATCTCGTTCCTCCAGCACCCAAAGCCCAAGAAGGTACTGCAATCTGAAACGCTGCGATTTTTGAAATTAAATAATTGGTGTCCATTCCCCTTGCGCTTAACTGCTCCGATAGCAGAGAAAGGGATTTTTGGTGGAAGTCGGTTGGCATATCTGGCGTTATCGTTACAGGTATTTTAGTAATTACTTAGCTCGAGTCAAATTTTTCAAAAACTGGAGTTTGAATTTATTGATCCTAAAAATTACGCTTGCTCACTTTTTGAGGATTTATTTATCCAAAACGGCGCCGTCACAAACCAAAGCACCATCCCAACACCCATGTATATTTTCATTTGACTCAATTCTAAATCCCCAGTAAAAAAGATTAGTGATGGCACAATGGTGAGTGCCAAGCCAAGGAAAGACCCTGTTTTTAGTGGAATTTTCATGGGTTTATCGGTTGATTTTACTGTTAAATGGCTCCTTTAGGTTTTTAATCATGCCAATTTGAGTTTT
>Ga0194122_10002858_pt1 | contig 18345 bp, 19 predicted proteins | sample TA2MahCa10mmetaG_FD_155487 | JGI IMG/M metagenome (GOLD analysis project Ga0194122, IMG submission 155487) | Freshwater microbial communities from Lake Tanganyika, Tanzania - TA2015021 Mahale Deep Cast 10m | ecosystem: Environmental > Aquatic > Freshwater > Lake | place: Tanzania: Lake... | reverse complement strand
TCCGGCCACCTTTTGCGAGCATGGCCCGATTGGCTGTTCCTGCGCCCGTGACCGACGCCCTGCCCAAGACCTACGACCCGGTGGGCACTGAAGCGCGCTGGCAGCAGGCCTGGGAAACCAGCGGCGCGTTCCACCCCGATCCCAGTGCTCCAGGCGAGCCGTTCTCGGTGGTGATCCCGCCGCCGAATGTGACCGGCAGCCTGCACATGGGCCACGCCTTCAACACGGCCCTGATCGACACGATCGTGCGCTTCCAGCGCCTGCAGGGCAAAAACGTGCTCTGCCTCCCCGGCACCGATCACGCTTCGATCGCCGTGCAAACGATCCTCGAGAAGCAGCTCAAGGCCGAAGGCCAGCGCAAGGAAGATCTCGGCCGTGAGGCCTTCCTGGAGAAGGCCTGGGAGTGGAAGGCCCAGAGCGGCGGCACGATCGTTGGCCAGCTGCGCCGGCTTGGCTATTCCGTCGATTGGCAGCGCGAGCGCTTCACGCTCGACGCCGGCTGCAGTGCCGCGGTGATTGAGGCCTTCAACCGTCTGCATGAGCAGGGGCTGATCTACCGGGGTGAATACCTGGTGAACTGGTGCCCCGCCTCCGGCTCGGCGGTGAGCGATCTGGAGGTGGAGATGAAGGAGGTGGATGGCCACCTCTGGCACTTCCGCTACCCGCTCACGGCTGGCAACGGTTTCCTGGAGGTGGCCACCACCCGCCCAGAAACGCTGCTGGGCGACACGGCCGTGGCCGTGAACCCCAAGGATCCGCGTTATGCCGATCTGGTGGGGCAGACCCTCACCCTGCCGCTGGTGGGCCGCACGATCCCGATCGTGGCCGACGACCACGTGGATGCGGAGTTCGGCACCGGATGCGTGAAGGTGACCCCCGCCCACGACCCCAACGACTTCGCGATCGGCCAGCGCCACAACCTGCCGCTGATCACGGTGATGGCCAAGGACGGCTCGATGAACGAGGCCGCCGGTCGCTTCCAGGGTCTCGATCGCTTCGAGGCGCGTAAGGCTGTGGTGGCAGCGATGGAGGCCGAAGGCTTCCTGGTGAAGGTGGAGGACTACCGCCACAGCGTGCCCTTCTCCGATCGCGGCAAGGTGCCGGTGGAGCCGCTGCTCTCCACCCAGTGGTTCGTGAAAACAGAGCCCCTCGCCGCCCGTTGCCGCGAGGCCCTCGAGCAAGCCGATCCCCGCTTTGTGCCGGAGCGTTGGAGCAAGGTCTACCGCGACTGGCTCACCGACATCCGCGACTGGTGCATCTCACGCCAGCTCTGGTGGGGCCATCGCATCCCCGCCTGGTTCGTGGTGAGTGAAACCGGTGGCGTGATCACTGACACCACTCCTTATGTGGTGGCTCGCGATGAAGCGGAAGCCCGCGCCAAGGCTGAAGCCCAGTTCAGCGGCGGCACCCATGCCCACCCGCTGGTGCTCGAGCAGGACCCCGACGCGCTCGACACCTGGTTCTCCAGCGGCCTCTGGCCCTTCTCCACCCTGGGCTGGCCCGACGCAGACGCCGCCGATCTGGCCCGTTGGTATCCCACCAGCGTGCTGGTGACGGGCTTCGACATCATCTTTTTCTGGGTGGCCCGGATGACGATGATGGCCGGCGCCTTCACCGGCCGGATGCCCTTCCAGGACGTGTACATCCACGGCCTGGTGCGGGATGAAAACAACCGCAAGATGAGCAAATCGGCGGGCAACGGCATCGACCCGCTGCTGCTGATCGATCGCTACGGCGCTGATGCCCTGCGCTTTGCCCTGGTGCGTGAGGTCGCCGGTGCGGGTCAGGACATCCGCCTCGACTACGACCGCAAATCCGATACCTCCGCCACGGTGGAGGCCTCGCGCAACTTTGCCAACAAGCTCTGGAACGTCACCCGTTTTGCGCTGATGAACCTGGGCGGAGAAACGCCCGCCTCTCTGGGTGAACCCGACCCTGCCTCGCTGCAGCTGGCGGATCGCTGGATCCTCTCGCGCCTGGCGCGGGTGAATCGTGAAACGGCCGAGCGCTATGGCAGCTACGGCCTTGGTGAAGCGTCCAAAGGGCTTTATGAGTTCGCCTGGAACGAGGTGTGCGATTGGTATGTGGAGCTGATCAAGCGCCGCCTCAATCCCGGTGAGTCCCCCATCGCGGCCGCCCTGGCCGATCAGCGCACCGCCCGTCAGGTGCTCGCCAAGGTGCTCAACGAGCTGCTGGTGATGCTCCATCCGCTGATGCCGCACCTGAGCGAAGAGCTTTGGCATGGCCTCACCGGTGCGTCCGACGCAACGTTCCTGGCGCTGCAGCCCTGGCCAGTGGTTGACGTGGCCTTCCTGGATGACGCGTTGGAGGCGTCGTTCAGCGAGCTGATCGAGGCGATTCGGGTGGTGCGCAACCTGCGCGCCGTGGCCGGCCTCAAGCCGAGCCAGAGCGTGCCGGTGCGGTTCGTGAGTGGTCGAGTCGACCTCACTGCGGTGCTCTCAGCCGCCACGGCGGACATCACCGCCCTCACCCGCGCTGAAACCGTGGAGGTGCTCGATCCCGCCGCCGCCGAGGCCAAGCCTGCCACCAAGGCCCTGGCCGGTGTGAGCGGTGAGCTGCAGGTGTTGCTGCCGATCGAAGGATTGGTGGATCTCGAGGCTTTGCGCGGCCGCCTCGAGAAAGACATCGCCAAGGCCGACAAGGAGATCAAGGGCCTCGCCGGCCGCCTGGCCAATCCCAACTTCGCGGACAAAGCGCCGCCGGAGGTGGTGGCTGAATGCAAAGCCAACTTGGCCGAAGCCGAGGCTCAGGCTGAGTTGGCCCGCAGGCGTTTGGCGGATCTGGGCTGATGATGGGCTCACGCGTGCAGTTGATGTCGATGCGCTGGGCAGCCTGTCTATCCCTGTTGGCATCGCTCCCGGTTGCTGTTCAGGCTGATCCGGGCATTCGGGCTCAGTACCGCTGCCTCGGCCGCTTTGATGCGGTGGACGTGACCGCCTTCTTCTTCAACCAGGCGCCAGCCGAGCTGGTGCTGCTGGAAGGCGAGAGCGCGACGCGCCTGCCGCAGCTGCCCTCCGCCGATGGAGGGCGGTATGGCTCCGCTGATCAAGAGTTTTGGATCAAGGGTGATCGGGCCCGCTGGAGCCGCGCCAAGGGCGTGGTCATGCAGTGCCAGCCGCCGTCACGTGTTTGATCTCAGCGGCAAGGTGGCGATTGTCACCGGCGGTGATGGCGGGATCGGCCTCGGCATGGCCCGGGGGCTGGCACGGGCCGGGGCCTCAGTGGTGGTCGCTGCCCGTAACCCCGTGAAATCGGCTCAGGCCGTTGCTGAACTGCAGGTGCTAGGCGCCAGGGCGATCGCAATCGAGACGGATGTCTCCAGCGATAGCTCCATCACAGCCTTGATGGAGCAGGCTGCGAGCGATTTCGGCCGTCTGGACATCCTCGTGAACAACGCCGGCACGAATGTGCGGTTGCCCGCTCAGGAGTTAACGCTCGAGCAGTGGCATCAGGTGCTCGACACCAACCTCACAGGAGCCTTTCTGTGCGCCAAGGCTGCCTACCCGTATTTAAAAGCTGGGGGTGGCAAGGTGATCAATGTGGGTTCGATGTTGTCGTTGTTCGGCTCCGCCGTGGCGGCCGCCTACGGAGCCAGCAAGGGTGGGGTGGTGCAGCTCACGAAGTCGTTAGCGGTGGGCTGGGCGGCCGATGGCATCCAGGTGAACGCGATTCTTCCGGGCTGGATTGATACGGCCCTGACCCGCACCGCCCGCGAGCAGCTGCCGGGCTTGAACGAGCGGGTGCTGGCTCGCTCTCCCTCGGGCCGCTGGGGCGTGCCGTCTGATTTCGAGGGGATTGCTTTGTTTCTGGCCAGCGAAGCCTCGAACTTCATCACCGGCGCAGCCATCCCCGTCGATGGCGGTTATTCCTCCGAGGTCTGAGCGATCAGGCCTTTAAGCGAGCAGGATCCATGCCATGGCTGATCTCTCCACCCTGCAGACCCTCTGGCCTGCGCTGCAGTCACCGGCTGGGGCCGTGGCCTTCGTGCCCCTGTATGCCCTGTGGGTCACGCTGCTGTTGCCGGGGGTGTGGGCTTCGATGCTCGCTGGCGCCCTTTATGGCACCTGGTGGGGCAGCTTGATCGTGTTTATCGGAGCCTGCCTCGGTGCGGAGGCGGCGTTTCTGCTGGGTCGCCACTGGCTGCGCGGCTGGGCGCAGCGCCGGCTGGCGGCCCTACCGAAACTGCAGGCCGTGGAGCAGGCCGTGAGCCGTGAGGGGTTGAAGCTGGTGCTGCTCACGCGCCTGTCGCCGGCCTTCCCGTTCTCTCTGCTCAACCTGGCCTATGGCCTCAGCGAGGTGAGACTGCGCGATTACAGCCTGGGCTTGATCGGGATCCTGCCGGGCACGATCCTGTTTTGTGGCCTGGGGGCCCTGGCCGGTGATGTGGCGCGCTTTGGCGAGGTGCTCAGCGGTGAAGCTGACGCCCCCACCTGGGCTCTCCGCATCACCGGCATCCTGGCGACGGTGGCGGTGGTGTGGCTGGTGAGTCGGGCTGCGAGGCAGGCGCTTCAGGCGTCGGAGCCGCCGGGTTGAGCCGGCAACCGCCAATCGCGGATCGCGGCGATCAGCACGAACCAGGCCAGGCGTAGCCGGGCCAGCACTCCGGGGCGAGCGGACAGCTCGGCGTATTTCGCCCGCCCGCACTCGGTTTTGATCCAGCGGTGGATGGCGCTTTGCTGCATACGTGCCAGGGTAAGGATCTCTGCGCACGAGCCACCATGAACAGGCGTTGGTTGCTGCAAGGTCTGGCTGGCTTTGGCCTCTTAGCCGCTGGTCCGATGCAGGCGGCTGTGGTCTGCACCACTCCCGGCTACCCCGTCGGCTGTGTGGAGGTGGAGGCAGCCCCGGTTCGTGTGTATGGCCGGCCGGTTGCGGCCCCTGGTGGGCCGGTGGTGAATCCAACGCCGGGTGTGGGCTATGGGGCTCCTGGCGTGGGTGTTCGTCCTGCCGCCGGCCCCGGCGTGGGTCCCAATGCCGGTGGACCGGTGAACCGGGCGGGCTTCCGCTGAAGGCTGTGAGTTGGGGCTGACTCAGGCGTTGTTGAGCAGCGCCTGCAGCCCCGCTTCATCCACTACCGCCACACCCAGGCTTTCGGCCTTGCTGAGCTTGCTGCCTGCTTCGGCGCCGGCCACCACGTAGCTGGTTTTTTTGCTCACCGAGCCACTCACCTTTCCGCCTGCTGCTTCGATCAGCGCCTGGGCCTGGCTGCGGCTCATCGAGGGCAGCGTGCCCGTGAGCACAAAGGTCTGACCACTGAGGTGGGATCCGCTGCCGTTGTTGCGCGCTGCGGCACTGGCGAGCTCCTCGTCGCTGCATGCCAGGGACAAGCCCAGTTGCTCCAGCTGGCTGAGCAGGGCTTCATTGGCGGGGGTGGAAAACCACTGCTGCAGGCTCTGGGCGATCTCGCCGCCCACGCCATACACGGCGGTGATCAGCTCCGGGGTTTCAATGGCGGCGGTGGCCAGCTCGGCGGCGCTTGGAAAAGCGGCGGCCAGGGCTTTGGCATTCACTTCGCCCACCTGGTGAATGCCGAGGCCGTAGAGCTGCCGGTGCCAGGCCTGTTGTTTGGAGGCCTCCAGCGCAGCCACCAGGTTGCCTGTGCTCTTCTGTCCCATGCGCTCCAGGCTGGCCAGCAGGGCGCCATCGAGCCGGTAGAGATCGGCGATCGAGCGCACCAAGCCCCGATCCACGAGCTGCTCGATCAACTTGGCGCCCACGCCATCCACATCCAGGGCCCCCTTGCTCACCCAATGGCGCAGGGCGCCGCGCAAGATCGCCGGGCAGCTGCTGTTCACGCAGCGGGTGGCCGCCTCCCCCTCTTCCCTCACCAGCTCCGAGCCGCATTCCGGGCAGGTGTGGGGCAGCTCAAGCCGCCGGGCGCCAGCTGGCCGCAGTTCTGAAAGCACCCGCACCACCTCGGGGATGATCTCGCCGGCTTTGCGCACCACGATCGTGTCGCCGGCGTGCAGATCCAGCTCCGCCAGGCGATCGGCGTTGTGCAGGGTGGCGCGGCTCACGCTGGTGCCAGCCAGGGGAACCGGTTCGAATTCGGCCACGGGGGTCACCACACCGGTGCGGCCCACCTGGCAGGCCAGGCGCAGCAGCCTGCTGGGTGCTTCCTCGGCGGGGTATTTGAGCGCGATCGCCCAGCGCGGTGCCTTTTGGGTGAAGCCGGCGGCATCCTGAAGGCGCAGGTCATTGAGCTTCACCACCACGCCGTCAGTGGCATAGGCCAGCTGGCGGCGCCCCGACTCCCACTGGTCGAAGAAGCTTTCCACGGCCCCCAGATCGGGCAGCAGTTCGGCATTCGGATTCACCTTGAATCCGGCGCGCTGCAGCCACTGCAGGCAGTCCCACTGGCTGCTCGGGCGGGCAGGGTCGCCTGCTGCGGCCTGCCAGCGATCGGGCAGATGCAGGGTGTAAGCGAAGAAATCGAGCCGCCGCGCCGCCACCACCTTCGGGTCAAGCTGGCGCAGGGTGCCGGCACAGGCGTTTCGGGGGTTGGCGAACAGCGCTTCACCCCGGGCTTCACGCTCGGCGTTGATCGCCGCAAACGTGTGATCGGGGATGAGCGCTTCACCGCGCACCTCCACCCACTCCGGCGGCTGCTCCAGCTGCAATCGCAGCGGCACCGAGCTGATCGTGCGCACGTTGGCGGTGATCTCCTCGCCCTGCTCTCCATCGCCGCGGGTGGCGGCCCGCACCAGTACGCCCCGCTCGTAGCTGAGGGCCAGGGCGTTGCCGTCGATCTTGAGCTCCCCCACCATCGGCAGGGCGGTGCCGGGATCCCGATCGAGAACTTTGAGAAGCCGGCCGTACCAGGCTTCAAGGTCGCCGCTGCTGAAGGCGTTGTCGAGGCTGAGCAGGCCGATGCGGTGGCGAACGCTCTGAAAGCCCTGGGCGGGAGCGCCACCCACGCGCTGCGTGGGGCTGTCGGCCGTGATCAGCTCGGGATCCGCCGCCTCCAGATCGAGCAGCTCTCGGTAGAGGCGGTCATAGACCGCATCCTCCATGTCCGGAGCATCGAGCACGTAGTAGGCGTGCGCAGCTCGGTTGAGCAGCTGCCGTAGCTCAGCGGCTCGGCCGGATGCAGGGGCGGCGCTGCTCACGGAGGGGATGGATCAGGCGGCAGCCTGTTGGATGCGGTCCACCTTCCAGTCGTCCTCCACCTTCACGAAGGTGAAATCGAGGGGCAGCTCGTCGTTGTTCTCCGCTTTGAGCTTCACCGTGAGGGTGATCTGGTCTTCCTGAATCCGTGGCCGCCCCGACTTGAGGTTGCGGTACTTGTTCAGTTGCAGCCCCGCCAGGAAGCGGATGAACTGCTGCCGGTTCACGTGGGAGCGGTAGTTCTTGGTGGTGAGCAGGTAGGCAGCATCGACGCGGCCGGAGGCCACCTGGGTGAAGAACTGCTTGATCACCGGATTGATTCCGCGCGCGTTCAACACCAGCTTCACGGCGTTGATCGTCCAGTAGAGGAGGAGCGTGCCGGCGCCGGCCAATAGGGCCTTGGTGCCGATCGTCTGCACCAGTTGTCCGTCCATGGGCGCGCGGGGAGGGGTGCGGCTGATTCTGCAGGACTCACCCCCTTCCCCTGCAGTGCGGTTCCCTCCACCACACCGTGGGTGTCCGTCAGACTGCCAGCGCCCAGCGCCTAGCGCCAGCGTGCCCCTCGTTCCGCTGCTGCCGCTGTTTCATCGCTTGAACCGGGAGCACTTCGAGGGATCCCTGTCGAATGGAGATGGTTCGGCCCTGGTGGCGGTGCGCTGGAGTGATGGCCGCATGCGCCGCAGCGCGGGGCTGTATCGCTACGGGCGCGACCGCCAGGGGCGTGCGATCAGCGAGATCGTGCTCTCAAGGCCGTTGTTGGAACCCCTGCCTCAGCAGGCCACAGCCAGCACGCTCTGCCACGAGATGATTCATGCCTGGGTGCATCGGGTGGTGCGTGCTGATGAGGTGCACGGCCCCCACTTCCGCTCACGCATGGCCGCCATCAATGGGGCCCAGCAGGAGTTTGAGGTGAGCGTTCGCCATCGCTTCCCCGTTCCCAGCGAACCGGCCCGCTGGATCGCCAGTTGTCCGTGTTGCGGGATTGAATCGCCCTATCGGCGTCGCCGGCCCGGGGTGGCCTGTCGCCTCTGCTGTGAGCGGCACCATGGCGGCCTGTGGCACGCCAGCTGCCAGTTGGTGTTCAAGCCTGCGGCCGCCTAGGTTGCCGGCCATGGGCACGGCTTTGTGGACACTGGAGTGGAGCGGCGTCGCGATCGCCCTGTTGGGACTGGGGCGCGAACGCTGGTTGCGGGCCCGGCGCCTCGGGCGCTGACTCTCCCTAGCCTGCGTTGATGGTGGACGCTTACGACAACTGGCGAGACGAGCACTCCGACGAGCGGCCAGAGCGCCGCGGACCCCGCCGCTCCGACTTCAGACAGGAGCCCCGCCTGGAGCAGCGCCTCGATCAGTGGGTGTCGGCTGGCCGCCAATTGGTGGATGGTGTGTCGGGAGCGCGCCCGGGATCCCGTGGTGGAGCCCGCCCCGGCCTGCGGCTCGATCACCTGGGCCGTTGGGTGGAAGACAAGCTCGATTGGTTGCTGGAAGACGACGAGGGTTGGCGCGAATCCTGGGAGCAGCCGCCCGCTGCCGCTCCGCAGCGGCGCAGCCAGCGTCAGCCTTTGGAGGCGGTGTCGCGGCGCCGAGCGCCCTCGTCTGCGCCTGGTCTGGCGCCCGCGGAAGCGCCGGTTGCCAGGCCCACCGATGCAGCGGGCGCTGCGGAGCCCTGGCCCGACGACGAGAGCTTCAGTGTGAGTCGCTGGCAGCGCAGCTCCAGCGCTGCACCAGCTTCAGAAGCCCCCGCAAGGGAGCTCCGGGGCGAACCGCCTGCTCAGCGCGGCCGCGCGCTGCCCCGCTCTTCGCGTCGCCGACCGGCCTGAGCGTTGTGGCGGGCGCGGCCGGCGGCGGCCACCTGGAAGCTGCAGCCGATCTCGCGCAGCTCAGCGTTCACTGAGTCCACCAGTTCGCCCGGCATCTCTTCGGCCATCTGATCCGCGCTGGTGCTGATCGAGGGCGAGCCGTCGGTGAGGGCGCTGAGCAGCTGGGCCCATTGCTGCACCAGGGTGGTGCGCTGGATCGGCTCGAGGCCAGCGCGCTGGAACACCGCCTTGCAGTGGCTGCGGTGCCATTGGGTGGGTCCATGGGACTGGGGCTGGTGGCCCCGGATGGCGCAATCGCTGCGCAGGGCATGGCGTGTGGGTTGTCCGCTGCTGTCGCGCAGGCCCGCATCGCTGAGCAGTCGGCCGCAATGCACGGCGGAGATGCCATACACACGGCCTAAATCGGTGAGCGAGAGCCACTGCGGTTCGGCGCTCGTTACGGCAGGCGGCCCCTGGCTGCTGCGGATCGGTTGATGCATGATCCCGTTGAGAGTGCCTTCATGCTGGTCGCAGCACATCCCCGCGCAACCTGTCAAGTTCCTTTTGTAGCCACTCGTATCCTTTGTTGGAAATCGTTATGAAGCTGTGTGTTGGGCTGGGCCCAGCCACTGCTCCACGGCCGGCGAGAACACTTCGCGAATCACGGTGAGTTCCTTGCCGCCCCGAAAAAACCGGTAGTGGCGGCTCCAGTAGGGGCCGGGCCTGCCGAACCCCTCCTCCAGAGCGGGGGCCTCCACCAGGGCCAGTCCATCCACTTCGCGGTAAAGCTCGGCGCGCTTGGCGGTGAGGCTGCGCCAGATCGGCTGGTTGCGCTGCTGCAGGTGTCGCTCGGCTTCCAGCTGATTCCACCAGCTCTCCGCCCAGGCCAGGGTCTGGCAGCCGCAGCGCAGCCACACCTGGCGGCGTAGCAACGGCTGATCGAGTTCCGCCACCTCCGCCGGCGCTTCATGGCATCGGTCGGCATCTGCTTCCATCGCGATCACCTCCACCTCCACCTCCAGGCCGGTGAGCGATTGCAGGTGGCGGGTGGGACTGCCATCGCCCAGCAACAGCAGGCGCCAGGGGCCACTCAAGGAGCCGCTATCAGCATCGGGCTGGCCCGATAGCCCTGCCGCCACCGCTTCCGGTGCCGCCTGCCAGATGGGCCGAGGGGAGGGCCAGAGCTCAGAAGGGGGCATCGGCGCAGGGTTGAGGACCCGCCGGCCCCCTAGAAACCACTGCTGATGCTGACGCGCCGGCTTGTGCCACCGCGTTCGATCACGGCGCTGTCGCCGCTGGTGGACACCAATCGCCAGCCGCTGCCGCCGATGCTCTCGCCCACCAGAGCGTTGGTGGAGCTGCCGCCCACCTGGAAAATCGCGGAGCCGGGCTTGCCGGGGATCTGCACCACCCCGAGCAGTTCCGGTGTGGCGCCTGCTGCGACTGGTGCCACGGACAGGGTGGCAGCGGGAGCCGGCGCCTGCAGGGTGCCGTTGAGGGGCACCTGCAGTGGTGCAACGCCACCAGGGGAGCGGGCTTCCAGCTGGCCAAGTTCCTCGATCCAGGGCTCGCTGGGGGGCGGTGGCGGCAGGGCGTCGCTGCCCGTCGCCGCGGGAGCGGGGTTGGCTCCGCTTGCGTCTGGGGTGGTGCCGAGGCTGCGGATCCCTTCCAGCAGCCGCAGGTTGCGCTCCTGACGGAGGTCGTTGCGGGCTTCGCTCCAGCCGCGCCAGAGGCTGAAGCCGCCGATCAGGGTGAGGCAGGCCACAGAGGCCGCGGCGATCTGCCATGGGCGGGGCCAGCTCTGGCGCCAGCTCCCGGGCCAGTGCTGGCTGGTGTCGCGCACCTCCACATCGATCGGCTCCTCGCTCGCAGCCGGTGGTGGCGTTGGGGGCGCGTGCAGGGTTGCGGGTTCGCTTCGGCCCGCGTTGGCAAACACCCGATCCATCACCTGCTCAGCCTTGAGCTCCCAGTAGGCCCGCGAGGTGTTGGTGGGGCGAGAAGCGCTCAAAGGAATCAGGTGCGATCAGTAGATCAGCACCGTTGCAGCAAGTGGCGGCACCTTATCGGCCCTGACTGGCCTTGACGAGGCGTTCGCGCCGTTGCTCCAGCTCCAGCCAGAGCATCAACGCGGTGACATCGGCGGGGCTCACACCAGGCACCCGTGAGGCCTGCCCCAGGTTGATCGGTTGCACGGCCGCGAGCTTCTCGCGGGCTTCGCGCGACAGGGTGCCGATGGCGGCGTAGTTGATTCCGCTGGGAATGGGCTTGTGCTCCTGCTTTTTCACCTGATCGATCTGCTGTTGCTGGCGGGCCAGATAGCCGCTGTATTTGATGTCGATCTCGGCGCCCTCGCGCACGTCGTGCGGCAGATCGGCCTCAGCTAGGCCATGGCGCACCAGGTCGGCGCTGTGGAAGCCGGGGCGGCGCAGTAGATCCGCCAGGGTGATCGAGCCCTTGATCGCGGCGCCGGTTTCAGTGGCCACGGCCTCGGCCGCAGGGTCGCTCACCTTGAGGCGCACGGTGTCGAGTCGCTGCTTCTCGGCAGCAATCGCCTCCTGTTTGCGGGTGTAGATCTCCCAGCGGCGATCGTCGATCAGGCCGAGTTCGCGGCCCAGGGGCGTGAGGCGCCGGTCGGCGTTGTCGCCCCGCAGCACCAGCCGGTATTCACTGCGGCTGGTGAGCACCCGGTAGGGCTCGCGCAGGTCCTTAGTGATCAGGTCATCGATCATCGTGCCGATGTAGCTGCCTTCCCGGGGGAAGTGCACGGGCTCCTGGCCGCGGAGTTGACGGACGGCGTTGAGGCCCGCCACCAGTCCCTGGGCGGCGGCTTCCTCGTAGCCGGTGGTGCCGTTGAGTTGGCCGGCGGAATACAGGCCCTGCACCCGCTTGGTTTCCAGGCTGGGTTTGAGCTGGGTGGCCGGTAGGTAGTCGTAGTCCACGGCATAGGCGGGCCGCAGCATCACGCATTGCTCCAGGCCGGGCAGGGTGCGCAACAGCTCCAGTTGCAGGCGCTCCGGCAGGCCGGTCGAGAAGCCCTGCACGTAAATCTCGGGTGTGTCGCGCCCCTCCGGTTCCAGGAAGATCTGGTGGCTGTCTTTGTCGGCGAAGCGCACGATCTTGTCTTCGATCGAGGGGCAGTAGCGCGGGCCCTTGCTGTCGATGAAGCCGCCGTAGATCGGCGTGAGGTGCAGGTTGTCGCGGATCAGTTGATGGGTGGCCGCGGTGGTGCGGGTGATGTGGCAGCTCATCGGCTCGCCGCTCACCCAGCTGGTGGGGTCAAAGGAGAAGAAGCGCTCGTGGGCATCGCTGGGTTGCTCCTCCAGCTGATCGAGGGCGATGCTGCGCCGGTCCACCCGGGCGGGGGTGCCCGTTTTGAGGCGGCCCATCTGGAAGCCGAGCGCCTCCAGCGCTTCGGTGAGCCCTTCGGCGGCCTGCTCGCCGGCCCGTCCGGCGCTCATCGATTGATTGCCCACCCAGATCTGCCCCCCCAGGAAGGTGCCAGCGGTGAGGATCACGGCGCCGGCGCTGTAGGTGCTGCCGAAGTAGGTGCGCACCCCGGTGATACGGGCCGTGGTTTGCGGGGATTCGCCCCCGAGATCACCCTCCACCTCAAGGCCGGTCACCATCGCCTCGCGCAGGGCCAGGTTGGGGGTGTGCTGCAGCAGTTGCAGCATCTGGCGGGCGTACTGGCGTTTGTCCGTTTGGGCGCGCAAGGCCCACACGGCCGGGCCGCGGCTGGCGTTGAGGATGCGCTTCTGCAGGGCGGTTGCATCCGCCAGGCGCCCGATCACGCCGCCGAGGGCATCCACCTCATGCACCAGCTGGCTCTTGGCCGGGCCGCCCACGGCCGGGTTGCAGGGCTGCCAGGCGATGCGGTCGAGGTTGAGCGAGAAGAGGGCTGTCGAGCAGCCCAGCCGGGCCGCGGTGATCGCCGCCTCACAGCCGGCATGGCCGCCCCCCACGACGATCACGTCGAAGTGCTCGGTGGGCGGGGTGCTGAAGGCCATCGTTCAATTCTGGATGGCGATGCGATCGGCCATGGCGGCCAGTGGGCTTAGGCCGCCAGGTTGCGGAAACGGGTGAACTGGGGCTCGAACAGCAGCTTCACCGTGCCCACTGGGCCGTTGCGGTGCTTGGTCACGATGATTTCGGTGATACCGCGATCGGGCGTGTCCGGGTTGTAATACTCGTCGCGGTAGATCATCAGCACCAGGTCGGCGTCCTGCTCAATCGAGCCCGATTCCCGCAGGTCGGAGAGCATCGGTCGTTTGTTGGTGCGGGCCTCTACGCCTCGGCTGAGCTGGGAGAGGGCGATCACGGGAACGTTGAGTTCGCGGGCCATCTGCTTGAGGCCGCGGGTGATGCGGGAGAGCTCCTGCACCCGGTTGTCGGAGCCGCCGCCTTCCATCAGCTGTAGGTAGTCGATCACCACCAGCCCAAGCTCCTTGCCGGATTCGGCCATCAACCGCCGGCAGAGCGAGCGCATGTCCAGCACGCCCGCATTGGGTTTGTCGTCGATGTAGATCGGCATCTGGCCGAGGGTGCTGATGCCCTGGCCGAGCAGCGGCCATTCCTCCGGCTGCAGCCGGCCGGTGCGCAGGCGGCCGCTTTCGATGCCCACCTCCATCGCCAGCAAGCGGTAGGTGAGCTGCTCCTTGCTCATCTCCAGCGAGAACACGCACACCGGCAGCTGGTGCAGCTGGGCCACGTTCTTGGCCAGGTTGAGCGTGATCGCCGTTTTGCCCATGGCGGGGCGGCCGGCAATGATGATCAGATCGCTGCGCTGGAGCCCCTGGGTCATCGCGTCCAGGTCGTAGAAGTTTACCGGGATCCCGGCCACCGCTGTGCCCAGCGAGCGGCTCTCGATCTCGTTGAAGGTGGCGGTGAGGATCTCGGCCGTGGGGGTGAGGCCGACGCTCGGTTTCTCCTGGCTGATCGCGAAGATCTTTTGCTCGGCTTCATCGAGCACCTGCTCCATCGGTTTGCTCTGATCGAAACCGAGCTGGATCACCTCGTTGCCGGAGCGGATCAGCTGGCGGCGCAGGAATTTATCCATCACCAGGCGCGCCACCTGGTCGATTGAGGCGGTGGAGAGGGTGCGCTCCACCAGCTCCACCAGTCGGCCGCTACCGCCCACCTTCTCAAGGGCGCCGGTGTCCGCCAGCCAGGCGGTCATCGCCGTGAGGTCGGTGGGTTTGCCCTGGCCATGCAGCATCAGGGCGGTGCGATAGATCTCCCGGTGGGCGGCGAGATAGAAGGCCTCCGGCTGCAGCACATCGGCAACCCGGCCGATGGCATCGGGGTCGAGCAGGATGCCACCCAGCACCGCTTCTTCGGCCTCGAGGTTTTGCGGTGGCACGCCATCGGGCATCGCCTCGAAGCTGGCCTCATCGCGGGGCCGCCCGCGAGAGCCCGGTCGGCGACCCTGACCCTCCTCGGGATCGAGGTTGCTGAGGGGAACACTCACCATGGGCTGCTGCTGCCTACGGAATCAAATCAAAAAGCCGTCAGACCCCGGGGGGCCTGACGGCAAAGGGAATCACCATTGTCGCGTGCTGCCCGCAGGCGGCAAGAGGGGGAGTCAGGGAGCTTGTGGAGGGATCAGTGGCTGACCACTTCCAGGTTGATCTCAGCGGTCACTTCGCTGTGCAGCTTCACCTGCACTTTGTAGCTGCCGGTGCGGTGGATTTCAGGAACAATGATGTCCCGGCGATCCACTTCCTTCTTGGTGGCGGCTTCGATGGCCTCAGCCACGTCGCCGTTGGTCACGGTGCCGAACAGCACGTCGTCACCACCGGTTTGCTTCTTCACGGTGAAGCGGCCGATGGTGTCGAGAGCGGTGCGGAAGGCCACGGCTTCTGCCTTGAGGGCAGCCTGGCGCTCGGCCTCCTTGGCGCGGCGGTGCTCCACCTGGCGCATCACGGCGGGGGTGAGGGGCACAGCCTTGCCTTGGGGCAGAAGGAAGTTGCGGGCGTAGCCAGGAGCCACTTCCACCAGATCGCCGTCCTTACCCAGGCTGAGGACGTCCTCGCTGAGGACCACGGAAACGCGCTTGGCCATGGGATCTACGAACTAACGATCAACATTGGGGCAGTGGGCAAGCCTACGCCACGGGTGCTTGAGCACCGTTCGTGAGCGCTGCTGGCAGCCGCACCTGGGTGGCTAGGCCGAGGCGCTGCATGGCGCGGATGTGCAGCCAGGTGAGGTCGGGCTCGCGGCGGCCCCAGCCGTGGCGCGCTGAATGGGGATAGGCGTGGTGGGTGTTGTGCCATCCCTCGCCGAAGGTCACGGCGGCCACCCAGGGGTTGTTGCGGGAGCCATCACCGCTGTTGTGGAGCACGTAGCCCCAGCGGTGGGTGGCGGAGTTCACCAGCCAGGTGGCGTGATAGACGAGCACCAGGCGTAGCGGGATGCCCCAGAGCACCAGGGCCCAGCCGCCGGCGCCGGTGATGGTGCCAAGCCAGTACAGCAGGCCGGCCAGGGGCAGCTGCAGCAGCAGGAAATTGGTGTTCAACCAGCGGTAGTAGGGATCGGAGGCCAGATCGCCGGTGAGGCGTGGGATCGCTCCTTTGGCAGGGATGGGACGGAACATCCAACCCATGTGGCTCCACCAGAAGCCGCGGTGGCTGTTGTGGTGATCAGGATCCGTATCGGAAAACTTGTGGTGATGGCGGTGCAGGCCCACCCAGTCGATCGGGCCGTGCTGGCAGCTGAGGGCGCCGCAGGTGGCAAAGAAGCGCTCCAGCCAGCGGGGCACCCGGAAAGCGCGGTGGCTGAGCAGGCGGTGGTAGCCGATGGTGACGCCCAGGCAGGCGGTGACCCAGTAGAGAACGGCCAGGGTTCCGATGGCGGTGAGGCTCCAGAACTGGGGCAGCAACGCCACTAGGGCGAGCACGTGGAGGGCGCCCATGAACAAGATCACGCCCCAGTCGCGGCTCTGCGGCTCCAGAGCAACTGGGGTTGTGGCGTGGTGCGCGCCGCGCGGCCGGTGCAGGTGCTGCACCGTGCCGGGGCTGGTGATGGTGGCCGTCATGGGCCCTCCGTTTGTTTCCGATAAAATGATAGCAGTACGGATCCGTATCAAATGGATTGTCGGAGCGAACTCGAAGCGGGGCGCGACGCGTTCGGGCATCTGATCAGGGTCTGGCATGAGCGCAATGGCTGGAGCCAGCGGGTGTTGCCGGCCCTGGCGGAGCGCCTAGAGCTGGGCCGCGTGCACAACTCCCAGCTCTCCAACCTGCGCAACCGCAAGCTCGCCTCCCCGGGGCCGGAGCTGTTTGTGGCGCTGGGGCGGATGAACCAGCTGCTCGCTCAAGACGCGGGAGCTGGAGCGTTGTCGGCGTCGTTGGAGGAGCAGCTTGCCGATCAGCCTGAGTTGCTTGCGGCCTTGCAGGCCTCGGCGTTGCCCCTGCTGGCGGATGACGGCGCGGCCCTGGGACCGGCCCAGTTGTTCGAGATCTTTGTGGGACTGAGGCCGTTGCCGCCGGGCTTTGATTTGCGCATTCAGGCTGCGGAGGCGGCTGGCTTGAGTGCGGCCCTCGCAGAGTTGTTCACGGCCGGAAGGCCCTGGCGACTCTGCAGGGAGCAGGTGCTGGCGGCCTATCCGCCGGAGAAGCGTCAGCGGCGGGAACGCTTTGCGGAGGTGATGGCAGGTCAGCGCGATTTCAGCGCGGAGGAGCTGGACGCGGAGCTCAGCGACCTCCGGCGCACCCTGGCGGTGTTGGGGGCCACCCAGGAGGAGGAGCTCAGCGCCGACCAGTTTCTGGAGTTGCTGCGCCAAAAAGCCCGGCTGCAGCAGCAACCGGGCTCAGGGGATGCGGAGCCGGATCTGGCGGAGGCGATCCGCCGGCAGCTTCAGGCGGGATAGCGGGCTTCGCGGATGCGCTTGGCCCAGCCCAGGGCGCGCAGCAGCTTGATGTGTTGCCAGGTGATGTCGAACTCAAACCAGCGCAGGCCGTGGCGGGCGCTGGAAGGGTGGGCATGGTGGTTGTTGTGCCAGCCCTCGCCGAAGCTGAGGATCGCCACCCACCAGCAGTTGCGCGACAGGTCGGGGCAGTTGAAGTTGCGGTAGCCGAAGGCGTGGGTGGCGGAGTTCACCAGCCAAGTCACGTGGTACACGAGCACCAGGCGCAGCGGGATCGCCCAGAGCACCAGACCCAGGCCACCGCCGTGCACCTGCGCGGCATTCCCATACCAATAGAGAGCGGCGCCGATGGGGATCTGCAGTAGCAGGAACCAGCGATCCAGCCAGCGGTAGAAGGGATCCTGAAGTAGATCGCCGGTGAAACGGCTCATCTCCTTCAGGGCGGGGATGTCGTGCAGCATCCACTCGCTGTGGGCCCACCAGAGGCCGCGGGCGGCGTCGTGGTGGTCGTTGGGTTGGTCGGAGAACTTGTGGTGGTGGCGGTGCAGGCCCACCCACTCAATCGGGCCGCTCTGGCAGGCCAGGGTGCCCATCAGCACAAGCACCCGCTCCACCCATTTCGGGGCCACGAAGCTGCGGTGCGCCAACAGCCGGTGCAGGCCCAGGGTCACCCCCAGCACCGTGGTCCAGTACAGAACCGCCAGCGCCGCAAGGCCCTGCCAGCTCCAGTACTGCGGCAGCAGCGCGAACACGGCGCCCACGTGGATGGCCAGCATGAACCCGGTGGTGCCGAGCTTGTATTTGCGCTGGCTGTGGGGCAGCGGCGCACGGGGGACCACCAGAGCGGCCCGCATCCGGGCTTCCTGGGCTTCGCTGTAACTGCCTGACCCACCCTCCAGGTCAACGCTGACGCGCTGGGTGCGTGCCGCGGAAGCGGCATCTGGGGCTACGACCAAAATGAACTCCTAGAGGGTGCGCAGGCTCCGGTTCGCTCGAGGGTCCCTGGGGACCTACGCACCACTGGCCTGGGGTGCTGACAACAGTTGTGAGCTGTAGTCAAGACACCAATCCAAAAAAATCTAGACGGATGAGCGAGCGGCACGCGGCCGGCAGCATGGGGAATCCTCGTGACTTGCCATGACCGCCTCCCATCAGGCCTGGGCGGCCGATCACCTGGCTGCTGCCCTGGAGCGCACCGCCCCTCTGGCCCGCGAGCGCCGTGCCTGTATTAAGCCGAGGCTGGAGCGGGTGCTCGCCGCGTTTGCGGCCGAGCGGCTGGGGGTGCATCACTTCGCCTCCGTGAGCGGTTACGGCCACGGTGACCTGGGCCGTGAGGTGCTCGATCGGGTGTTCGCTCAGGTGCTCCAGGCCGAGGCCGCCGCCGTGCGCTTGCAGTTCGTGAGCGGTACCCACGCCATCGCTGCGGCGCTCTACGGCGTACTCCGGCCCGGAGATCGCTTACTGGCACTCACGGGTCGCCCTTACGACACCCTCGAGGAGGTGATCGGCATCCGCGGCAGCGGCCAGGGCTCGCTGGCGGAGTTCGGCATCGCCTAC
>Ga0194122_10002855_pt1 | contig 18354 bp, 21 predicted proteins | sample TA2MahCa10mmetaG_FD_155487 | JGI IMG/M metagenome (GOLD analysis project Ga0194122, IMG submission 155487) | Freshwater microbial communities from Lake Tanganyika, Tanzania - TA2015021 Mahale Deep Cast 10m | ecosystem: Environmental > Aquatic > Freshwater > Lake | place: Tanzania: Lake... | reverse complement strand
GCTCGCAGCCCTCCACCAGGGCGTCCAGGTCGTCGCCACGCTCAAAGGCATCCCAGAGCTGACGCTCCTGCCGAGCCCGCTCGATGAAATTCCAGCGCTGAAAAACGTTCATCGCCCGATCCTGGCTTAGCGAGCCCAGGTGCGCACCAGGTCGGTCACCGACACAGCCAGGCCCACCGCAATCGCCAATGACGAAATCCAGCACAGGGCCAGGAGCAACAGCCGCTGCAGCCGCGGCGAGCTGCCGCAGCCAGCCATCAGGCCCACGGCCGTGTCGAGCCCCACCACGCTCACGGCCTCGCGCGGCAGGGCGCTGCGCTGATCGAGGTAGGCCGCATAGGCCAGGATGCAGCCGATGCCCGCGCCAATCGAGAAGAAGGCCTGGGTGAACGCGTTGCGGATCGTGGTGGGGTCGATGAGCTTGCTGGGATCCCAGCGCAGCAAAAAGCCCTGGTAGCCCTCCTGGGCGCCCGGCAGAAAACTCGCTCAGATCGCCAGGGCCAGCAGCAACACAAACAGCAGCGGCACGCCCCAGCTGGTGAGGCCCCGCTCAGAGCTGGCGGGGTTGGAGGAGCTGGGGGCTGGCTGGCTTGAACGGGGGCGGACCATCCAGGGGGCTGCCGAAGTTGCCCCAGTGTCCGGCACACCGCAACCGCAACGGCGCCCCCGTGACGGGATGACGCAGCCGCAAGCCCCAGCCAGGTCAGGTGCACCCGCAGCTGGTGGGAGCGGCCGGTGTGGGGCTGCAGCAGCAGGGTGCTGCCGTGCCGGCGAGGATCCAGCCGCCGCCAGCGGGTGAGGGCCGGTTTGCCGCCGGCCGCCACCGGCACCACGCCATAGCGGGGCGGGCGGGTGGCGAGGCGGGCCAGGTAGGTCTTGTGCACGCGCCGATCGGCAAAGGCGGCACTGAGCAGTCGATGGGTGTCGGCATCGCGGGCCAGCAGGATCAGGCCCGAGGTGTCGCGATCGAGGCGGTGCACCAACCGGGCTTCCGGCCAGCGCCGCTGGGCACGGCTGATCAGCGAATCGGCGAGCTCGGGTCCCAGCCCCGGCTGGCTCAGCAGGCCACTGGGCTTGGCCAGCGCCAGCAGCCAGGGGTCGCGAAACACAACCGCCACACGAGGCGGGGCCTCCCCTTGACGCTCAGCCACCCATCTCGGCCACACCCACACGCTGCTGCAGCCATTCCAGGCCCACCACCAGGCCCACGCCGATGGCCCCGAGCAGCAGCGCCACCACCAGGGCCCCAGCATCGGGGGGAGCGACCAAGGCGTCGCGCAACACCACCAGCTTGCCCTTGGCATTGGTGGCGCTGTCCAGCACGGTGCGGAAGGGCCAGATCTTCCAGAGCGAACCGGCCATCACGCCCACCAGCAGGGCCACGGTCTGGCCGTGCCAGCGCTGCAGCAACCAGCGCAGCAGCCGCACGAAGCTGAGCAGCCCCACCACGCATCCCAGGGCGAAAGGCAACAACACCGGCAGGTCGAGGCCTTTGACGGCCTCCATCACGTGCTGGTACTGGCCCAGGATCAGCAGCAGGAAGGAGCCGGAAATCCCCGGCAGGATCATCGCCATGATTGCCACCGCCCCGCTCCAGAACACGGTGAAGGGGTCGTGGGGCATGGTCACCGGCACCCGCGTCACGAACACCAGCGCCGCCGCCGCCCCGATCGCCATCGCCACCAGTCCGCTGGCGCCCCAGTGGGCATGGCGCGCGATCAACACAATCGAGCCCACGATCAGGCCGAAGAAGAAGGCAAACAAAAAAACAGGGTGAAATTCATAGAGCCAGGTGATCGGCCGCACCAGCAGCAGCACCGAGGCCGCCACACCGGCCAGCAGCGGCAGCAGAAAACCCAGCCGCACGCGGGCCGCCGCCGCCGCCCAGCTCCCCTGGCTGAGCAACTTCAGCAGCTGCAGATCGAACCCGGCGATGGCCTCCAGCAAGGTGGCGTAGATGCCCAGGATGAAGGCCATCGAGCCACCGCTGACGCCGGGCACCACATCGGCGGCGCCCATCGCCAACCCGCACAGCAACACGTAAGGCCGCGAAGGCTCGGCAGTCGGCGAACGCGCTTCGGTCATCGGGAGGGGGCGATGGGAGACTGAGTCGCCGAAACCTTAAGGGGACCCGCCGTGAAAGCCATCAGCGTGCTGGGCTCCACCGGTTCGATCGGCACGCAAACGCTGGAGCTGGCCGAAGAATTTCCGGATCGTTTCCGGGTGGTGGCCCTCACCGCCGGCAACAACCTCGACTTGCTGGTGGAGCAGATCCAGCGCCACGCCCCTGAAGTGGTGGCCCTGGCCGATCCCGGGCGCGTGGCCGAGCTGCGCGAGCGGCTGAACGCTCTGGAGTCCGCCGCCCGGCCGGCCCAGCTGCCGGAACTGCTGGGCGGCAGCGAGGGCCTCTGTGCCGCCGCCGCCTGGCCCACGGCCGATCTGGTGGTGACCGGAATCGTGGGCTGCGCCGGCCTGCTGCCCACCCTGGCGGCGATCCGCGCCGGCAAAGACCTCGCCCTGGCCAACAAGGAAACTCTGATCGCCGCCGGGCCTGTGGTGCTGCCGGAGCTGGCGAAATCAGGCTCACGGCTGCTGCCCGCCGATTCGGAGCACTCCGCCATCTTCCAGTGCCTGCAAGGCACCCCCTACGCCGAAACGGCGCGGCTCTCCACCGGCGTGCCCACCCCGGGCCTGCGCCGCATCCAGCTCACCGCCAGCGGCGGCGCCTTCCGCGACTGGCCCGCCGCCGACCTGGCCAAAGCCACCGTGGCCGATGCCACCAGCCACCCCAACTGGAGCATGGGCCGCAAGATCACCGTCGACAGCGCGTCCTTAATGAACAAGGGCCTCGAGGTGATCGAGGCCCACTACCTGTTCGGCCTGGATTACGACCACATCGAGATCGTGATCCACCCGCAATCGATCATCCACTCGATGGTGGAGCTCACCGATTCCTCGGTGCTGGCCCAGCTCGGCTGGCCCGACATGAAGCTGCCGATCCTCTACTGCCTCAGCTGGCCCGAGCGGCTCAATACCCCCTGGCGCCGCCTCGATCTCACCGAAGTGGGCTCGCTCACCTTCCGCGCCCCCGACCCGGCGAAATACCCCTGCATGCAGCTGGCCTATGCGGCCGGCCGCGCCGGCGGCACCATGCCGGCGGTGATGAACGCCGCCAACGAGCAAGCCGTGGCCCTCTTCCTCGAGGAGCAGATCCACTTCCTCGCTATTCCGAAACTGATCGACGTGGTGTGTGATCGCCACCAGGCCGACCTCACCGCCAACCCCTCCCTGTCCGACGTGCTGGCTGTGGACGCCTGGGCCCGTCAGGCGGTGCGTGAGGCTGCAGCCCTGGTGGCGGCTTGAGCCAGCGCCCGTGATCTCGCACCACCTGCTGCTCTGCGCCACCCCCAGCAAGGCGCTCTGCTGCCCCGATCCAGCCATCGGCGCCGCCAGCTGGGACACCCTCAAGCGCCTGGTGCGCGAGCTGGGGCTCGAGCAACCCGATCGCCCCGAGGGCATCGTGCTGCGCACCAAGGCCGACTGCCTGCGCATCTGCGCCGAGGGGCCGATCCTGCTGATCTGGCCAGAGGGCATCGTCTACGTCGGCGTCACCCCCGAGCGGATCGAGCGGATCCTGCAGGAGCATGTGCTCGGCGGCACCCCGATCGAGACCTGGATCCTCAAGCGCATGCCCTTCCGCACGCCCCTCACCCCACACCACTCACCAGCAGCCGGTTCAGCCAGCGCACCGTGAGCTGATCGCCCCAGCAGCTCAGCGGGGCATCGCCCACGCCATGGAAGCCGTTGTGGCCGCCACGGGCCGTGAGCACCACCTCCACCCCGGGCGGCGCCTGGGCCACCAGGGCCTGGGCACCGCTCACCGGCACCCAGGGATCGTCGAGGGCATGCAGCAACAGGGTGGGCGGCAGGGCCGGTGGGTTGCTGCTGCCGTCCCCATGGGCGCCCAGCAGCCGCGGCAGCGGCGAGGCCTCCCGGTAGTAGTGCTCCACCGAGCCGTAGCCCCAACGGGGGGCGGTGATGGCGGCATCGAAAGCGCGGATCGTGCGGGGGCGATCTGGGCCCTCCAGGGCCAAGCGCTCGGCGGCGCTCACCCCGAAGGGATCGGCCAGGGTCTGGGCGCAGAGCCGGCGCAGCAGCCAGCGCTGGTAAACGCGGTTGCGGGGCTGCTCGATCTGCTGGGAGCAACGGGCCAGATCCAGCGGACTGCTGGTGCACACCAGCGCATCCATCGCCCCCGGGGCGGCCAGGGCTGCGTTCAGCAGCATCGTGCCCCCCAGCGAAATCCCCACCCCCAGCAGCGGCAGCCCTCCGGCCTGCTCCCGCGCGCGAAGCAGCACCGGCAGGAGATCGCGATCGCAGCGGGCCGCATAGGTGCCCGGCGCCAACGGCCGGCCCGGGCCCGCCCCACGCAGATTCAACCGCCACACCGCAAAACCCGCGGCCTGCAGGCTCAGGCCCATGCGCCTGAGCCCCTCCCGTTCACTGGATCCCCCCAGCCCGTGCAGCAACACCACCAAGCCCCGCGGCTCCACCCACTGGCCCGCGGCAACCGGCAGCGGCGGGTCGACCATGGCCAGCAGGGAGGCCTGATCCCCCACCGCCAGGGCCAGGGGTTCGCCCTGATCCGGCGGCAACAGGGGCGGCTTCAGGGTGTCCCGCAGGGTCTGCAGATCGGGGCCGATCCAGGGCCAGCGTTGCTGGAACGCGTCCAGACCCAGGCCCTGCACCAGCTCCGGTATCACCCGCTTCAGGCGGCCGCCTTCTTGCCCACGCCCATGCTGCGCAGCTCGCTGAGCAGGCCATTGAGCACGGCCTTGGCATCGCCAAACACCATGGCCGTCTGCGGCAGCTCGAACAGGGCGTTCTTGATGCCGGCATAGCCCGCTCCCAGGCTGCGCTTGACCACAAACACCTGGCGGGCCTGATCCACCTCGAGCACGGGCATGCCGTACAGCGGACTGGTGGAATCGCTCTTGGCGTCTGGGTTCACCACATCGTTGGCCCCGAGCACGATCACCACATCGGTGCGGGGGAATTCGGGGTTGATCGTGTCCATCTCGAGCAGCTGCTCGTAGGGCACATCCGCCTCCGCCAGCAACACATTCATGTGGCCGGGCATGCGGCCGGCCACCGGGTGAATCGCATAGCTCACCTCCACCCCATGGGCCTCCAGCAGCTTGGACAGCTCCCGCAGGGCGTGCTGGGCCTGGGCCACGGCCAGGCCGTAGCCGGGCACAAACACCACCCGCTCAGCGGCCTCAAGCGCCAGGGCGCATTCCTCGGCGCTGCAGCTGGTGATGCGGGTGTAGCCCGCCTCGTCGCCGCCACCTCCCACGCTCGCGGCACCCCCGAGCGCTCCGCCGAACAGCACGCTCACCAGCGAGCGGTTCATGGCGGTGCACATCACCTGGGTGAGGATCAGGCCCGCTGCGCCCACCATGGCGCCGGCCACGATCAGCAGCTGGCTGCCCACCACGAAGCCGGCAGCAGCAGCGGCCACACCGGAATAGGAGTTGAGCAGGGAGATCACCACGGGCATGTCGGCACCGCCGATGGGCAGGGTGACGCCGATGCCCAGCAGGGTCGAGGCCACCACCAGCAACCAGAGGGGGGAGCCCGCCATCGCCCCAGGCAGGGCCAAGGCCCCCACCAAACAAGCCACCGCCAGGGCGATGTTGACGCCGTGGCGCAGGGAGCTCTGGGTCCAGCCGGGGGTGTCAATCCAGCCCTGCAGCTTGCCCATGGCCACGATCGAGCCGCTGAACGTGATCGCGCCCACAAACACGGAGATCACGATCGAGATCTGCTCCACCAGCCCCGGGGTGCCGTCTGGGCCGTACACCGCCACCCCAAGGGCCACCAGCAGCGAAGCCATGCCGCCACAGCCGTTGAACAGGGCCACGGTTTCGGGCATGGCCGTCATCGGCACCCGCTGGGCCGTCACCAGCCCCAGCAGGCCCCCCGCCGCGGTGCCAATGGCGATCCAGAGCCAGGCCTGGGGGCTGAGGGGCTGCTGAATCAGCAGGCCCAGCACAGCCAGGCCCATGGCCAGAGCGGCCAGGCCATTGGCGGAGCGGGCGGTACTCACCTTGGAGAGCCCCTTGATGCCCAGAGCCAGCAGCAACACCGCCACCAGGTCGATCAGGGCGGGCAGCAGATCCAATCCAGCCATCAGCGTGCCCCCCCAGAACGCGTCTTTTTACGGGAAAACATGGCGAGCATGCGGTCGGTCACCAGGAAGCCCCCCACCACGTTGAACAGGGCAAACCCCAACGACAGCGAGCCCAGCACCAGCAACGGCACCTGGCCATTGGCCTGGCCGATCAGGGTGAGCGAGGCGAGCACCGTGATGCCACTGATGGCGTTGGCCCCGCTCATCAGCGGCGTGTGCAGGGTGGGCGGCACCTTGCCGATCAATTCAAGGCCCAGCAGGCTGCCCAGAAGCAGCACCCACAGGGCTTGGGTCAGGGCACTCATCAGGTAGCTCCAGAAAAGAGATCGGGGAAACGGCAAGCGCCGGCGTGGGTGAGCAGGCAACCCGCCACGATCGGGTCCTCCTGGTCGAGCAGCGGATCGAGCTGGAAACCAGCCTCACCGAGCACGTGCTCCATCAGGGCCGCCAGGTTGCGCGCGTAAAGGGCGCTGGCGTGGTTGGCGACGGAGCTCGGCAACCCGTCGCCGCCGATCAGCGTCACCCCATGGCGCTCCACGGTCTGGCCGCACACTGTGCCGGCGCAGTTGCCGCCCTGGGCCACCGCCAGATCCACCACCACCGAGCCGGGCCGCATCCCTGCCAGCATCTCCTCGGAGATCAGCCGTGGTGCCGGACGTCCCGGCACCTGGGCGGTGCAGATCACCATGTCGGCCAGGGCCAGCTGCTCGGCCAGCTGCTGCCGCTGGGCGGCCAGGAAGGCCTCACTGGCCGCCTTGGCATAGCCGCCCGACTCGGCCGGCCGCTCCTCCTGCTCGGGCGGCGTCAGAAAACGTCCGCCCAAGGATTCCACCTGCTCCTTGGCCGCCGGCCGCACGTCGCTGACATACACCACGGCGCCCAGGCGCCGGGCCGTGGCCAGGGCCTGCAGACCCGCCACCCCAGCGCCGAGGATCAGAGCCCGGGCCGGCTGGATCGTGCCGGCGGCCGTCATCAGCATCGGCACGTAGCGATCCAGGGCCGCCGCCGCCAGCAGCACCGCCTTGTAGCCGGCGATGTTGGCTTGCGACGACAGCACATCCATGCTCTGGGCCCGGCTGATTCGGGGCAAGAGCTCAAGGGCCAGGGCCGAGACGCGGCGGGCCTGGAACTGCTCCACCATCGCCGCCGCTCCGTAGGGAGCCAGCAGCCCAGCAACCAGGGCGCCGGGCTTGAGCTGATCGAGCACCTCTGCAGCTGGCGGGTTGACGCACAGCACCGCATCGACGCCCGCCCCAAGGCTTGCCCCCGACGGCACCAGCCGGGCGCCGGCATCGGCGTAGTCGGGGTCAGCAAACCCTGCGGCCAAGCCCGCCCCCTGTTCCAACTGAACCTCAAGACCGCGGGCCCGAAGGCGCCGCACCGTTTCTGGAGTAGCCGCCACTCGGCACTCCCCAGCACTGCGCTCCCGCAGGATCAAAACATCAGCCAAGTGGATCCCCAGAGGCCCTCTCTTTCCATTAGGGGGGAATGCCCGTGCTGTGGGCAACACACTGAAGGAAAATGTGCGCAGTTGCCCATCCAGCGCCTGGCCGCCGAAGCCAGCAGGGGCTCAAAACAAGGGCAAGAGCTCCTGTTCCACGCAGCTGGCCTGAGGCAGGGCGCCCTGGTGACGCAGTTGGCGAGCCCGCAGGATCATCGGATCGATGTCACATTCCAGTGCCCAGCACTGGTTGAGATGGCGTCGCTGCTGGGCGAGGGGCCAAGCCCAGCCATTGGGATCGGAGCAGGGATGGGCCATGACGAACGCAGCGCAGACCTTGGGAATGGCCCGAACGTAGGCACGGCTGGGCCCAAACCCATAGGCCAGATCACTCATTTGCCGCAAGCCTGCTGACGGCCCCGCCACCATCGCCACAATGGCGCGATGGCCTTCCCCTCGTTTGATCTGGGCCTCAAGGCGCCGGCAACTCCTGGGATTCGGCCCAGGCAGTGGCAGAGCCGCCTGATCCAGCTGCTGCGGGCCCGACTGATCAATCGCCAGCCGGGTGGCCACGACGTGCTGATTCATGCCGGCCCAGGAGCCGGCAAGACCCTCGGTGCCCTGCTCAGCTTCCACACCCTGCAGCGGGAACAACGGCTCGATCGCTTTCTGGTGTTCTGCCACCGCAGCTCGATCGCCCGCCAGTGGCTGGAGACCGCAGGACGCTTGAACCTGCGCTTGCGGGAGTGGGACCCCGAGCAGGGACTGGCCGTCCTGGGGAACCCCAGCAGCTGGGATGGGCTGCTGTTGAGTTACCAGAGCGCCGGACGGCACCGCAGCCATCTCGAAGCCCGCCTGCCCGAGGCCGGGCTCGGCCGCTGGCTGGCCATTGCCGATGAGGTGCACCACCTGGGCCTCGATCCGGACGAACCGGAAGCCGCCGCCTGGGGATTCGCCTTCAGCCAGCTCACCGCCGGAGCCCAGCTGCGACTGGGGCTCACCGGCACCCCCTTCCGGGCCGACAACCTGGCCTTCTGCGCCGCCCGCCGGGTGCGGGTGCGGGAGGGTGATGACGTGATCGAGCGGATCGCCCCCGACCTGAGCGTCGAACCGCGTCAATTGATCCTGGCCGGGGACGTGCGTCCCCTGGAATTTCGGTTCCAGGACGGCTGGGTGGAGCACGGCCGGCCCCAGGCCAGCGCCGACACCGAAACCTCGCCCCTCTCGGCCGAAGCCCGCGAGAGCTGGCGGGCCCGCAATCTGCGCCGGGCCATCCAACTGGGTGACAGCAGCAGCATCGCCCTGCGGCTGCTGCTCAATGCCCGCAAGCGCCTGGAGCGGGTGCGCACCAGCCATGCCGAGGCGGGAGGGCTGGTGATCGCCCGCGATATCGCCCATGCCCGCCGCATCACGGGATTGCTGGAGGAGGAGGGGGATCGGGTGCACCTGGTTCACTCCCAGGATCCAGACGCCGCCGCGCACCTGGCCGCCTTCCAGGCCGGGGAAGCCGACTGGCTGGTGAGCATCGACATGTGCGCCGAGGGCTTCGATGCCCCCCGGTTGCGGGTGGTGGCCTACCTGACCACCGTGGTCACCCGCAGCCGCTTTGTGCAGGCGATCACCCGGGCCGTGCGCATGGATGGCCAGCGGGCCGCCATCGAAGCAGTGCCGCGGGAGGCCTCCTTCGTGTTTGCCCCGGCCGACCCCCTGCTGATCCGCTACGCCCGCAGCTGGTCGCTCAGCGAGCCCTATCTGATCCGCTCCAAGCCGGTGGCCCCGCTCAGCGATGCCGCCGGTCTTGCCCGGGGCAACCAGCTCCCCCTGGAAGCGGTGGATGAACGCCTGGGCGAGGTGATCCGCATGGGCGGACCACAGCTGCCGGGTTTTCTGCAATAGATGGCGCTATCCGTGCCGCGGAGATACAAGAATCTGCAGCAAATATGCGACGTTGTGTCAACCAATACCGCATCCGGGCACACGCCCCGGCAGCGTGGTGCCAACCAAGGGGAGAGCGGAGCATGAACGCCGCAGTGAATCGCCGTCTCACCGTTGCCGTTAGCTGGGCTTTGGCCCGTCGCGCCACCCTCGACTGCCTCGAGCACTACGAAGAAAGCTTTGCCGTCACTGAAGAATTCCGCGAGTGGCTGCTCTGCCTGGAGGAGCATCCCGAGCTCCTGGCCGCCAGCGTGCTGATGGTGCCCAAAGACCTGGGCCAAGGCATTCGCCCAGAAAGCGACGGACTTCTGGAAATCTGAACTAAATCTAAAGAACTCCTGAAAATCGCAGTCGCACGCCTCGCTGCTGCGCCCCATCACGCCTCAGTGCCGCGACACCCCGGGCCACCCCGCCAGAGCAGCCGATCCCCTAGGCTCAACTCATAGTCGATCCGCTTACGTCATGACCGCTTCGGGGCTGGCTGTCGAAAATCTGGTGATCGTGGGCTCTGGCCCTGCCGGCTACACAGCTGCGATCTACGCGGCGCGGGCCAACCTCAGCCCCCTGCTGATCACCGGCTTCCAGGACGGCGGCATTCCCGGCGGTCAGCTGATGACCACCACCCACGTTGAAAACTTCCCCGGCTTCCCCGACGGCATCCTCGGCCCCGAGCTGATGGACCAGATGAAGGCCCAGGCCGTGCGCTGGGGCACCCGGCTGGTTGAGGCCGACGCCACGGCCATCGACCTGTCCCAGCGGCCCTACCGAATCACCGCCGAAGGCCAAACCATCGAAGCCCAGGCTGTGATTCTGGCCACGGGCGCCAGTGCCAACCGGCTGGGTCTCCCCAGTGAGGAGCAGTTCTGGAGCCGGGGGATCAGCGCTTGCGCCATCTGCGATGGCGCCACTCCCCAGTTTCGCCAGGCCGAACTAGCCGTGGTCGGCGGTGGCGACTCGGCCTGTGAGGAGGCGGTGTACCTCACCAAATACGGCAGCCATGTGCACTTGATCGTTCGCGGCGACAAGCTGCGGGCCAGCGGTGCCATGGCCGACCGCGTGCTGGCCAACCCCGCCATCACCGTGCACTGGAACCGTCAGGTGGCCGACGCCAGCGGCGGTGACTGGCTGGAGGCGATCACCCTGCGGGATGCCCAGAGCGGTGCCACCGAGGAGCTGGCCATCAAGGGCCTCTTCTACGCGATCGGCCACACCCCCAACACCCGCCTGGTGAAGGGCCAACTCGAGGTGGATGGCCATGGCTACCTGGTGACCCAGCCCGGCCGGCCCGAAACCAGCCGCGAAGGCGTCTATGCCGCCGGCGACGTGGCCGATGCCGAGTGGCGCCAGGGCATCACCGCGGCGGGCAGCGGCTGCCAGGCAGCCCTCGCCGCCGAGCGCTGGCTCACCCACCACAACCTGGCGGTCACCGTCAGCCACGAGCCGGTGGATCCCGCCGAGGTGGGCGAACCCACGCGCACCGCAGAAAGCGATGCGAGCAACTACGACCCCAACGCTCTCTGGCAGAAGGGTGGATTTGCGCTACGCAAGCTGTATCACGACAGCAACAAGCCCCTGCTGGTGGTGTACACCTCGCCGAGCTGCGGCCCCTGCCACGTGCTCAAGCCCCAACTCAAGCGCGTGCTCGATGAGCTCGGCGGTGCCGCCCAGGGCGTGGAGATCGACATCGAAGCCGATCAGGAGATCGCTGAGCAGGCCGGGGTCACCGGGACGCCCACGGTGCAACTGTTCCACAACAAGGAGCTGAAGCAGACCTTCCGGGGCGTGAAGCAACGCAGAGAGTTCAAGGCCTCCATCGAAGCGTTGATCGGGGTCCCAGCCTGAGGCTGGCCCTCAACGCCGTCGCACCGCTAGGTGCGCTCAACGCCGACGAGGCCCGCCGGGACGGTTGCCGCCGGGACGGGGGCCCGCAGCGGCATTGCGCTCCCGGTAGGTGATGCGCCCGCGGGTGAGGTCGTAGGGGCTGATCTCCACCAGCACCTTGTCGCCAGCCAGCAGCTTGATGCGGAACTTGGTGAGCTTGCCAGCCGCCCGGCAGAGGCATTGGTGACCAGCCGGCTGTTCCAGGGTCACCAGGTAAAACCCGTTGCCCTGTTCCTTTTCAATCACACCGGAGGTCTCAATCATGCGGGAGGGCTGTCTGGGGAATCAATCGCTGCCAACAGCTTAATTGCCGCCCGACAGGCGATAGGGTCTCTGGCACCTGTGCCGTTTCGGCTTCGCCATGCTTCTGCCGCCTCTGTCAATGGATTTGGGGCTGCTGCTGATCTCCATCGGCGTGGTGAACCTCTGGAAAGCACGCCAGGCCAGCTGAGTCCAGGCTCCTCATCAGCCTCCCCTGACCACCCTTCTCTTCCATAAGCCCTACGGGGTGCTGAGCCAGTTCACGGCCGAACCGGGCAGCCGCTGGGAGTGCCTGGCGCCCTTCATCGACGTGCCTGGGGTGTACGCCGCCGGCCGACTGGATGCCGACAGCGAGGGGCTGCTGCTGCTCACCAGCAACGGCCGGCTGCAACAGCGCCTCACCGATCCCAGCTTCGGCCATTGGCGCCGCTACTGGGCCCAGGTGGAAGGGCAGGCAGCCAACCAGCCCCAGGCGCTCGCGCTGTTGCGCAGCGGCGTGCCGATCCAGGGCCAACGCACCCTGCCGGCACGCGCCCAGGTGATCGCCGATCCAGGCCTGCCCCAGCGCACCACTCCGATCCGCCAGCGCGCCGCCATTCCCACCAGCTGGATCGAGCTGGAGCTGCGGGAGGGTCGCAATCGCCAGGTGCGGCGCATGACCGCCGCCGTGGGCCTGCCCACCCTGCGGCTGCTGCGGGTGGCCATCGACCTGATGGATGGGGACGCCCCGCTCGACCTCACGGGCCTGGCCCCGGGTCAATGGCGAGAGGTGACGCCAACGGAAGCAGACCGCCTGGAGCACGCGCTGCGACGCCGAGCAGGCGTGGGCTGGAACTCACCCGGACGGGGCGGTCGGGCGGGCGGCGGGAAATCGGGCTGGGCGGGGGGCGGCGGATAGGGCGGCTTAGCCGACCACATCCTTGAGCTCCCGCACGGTCTGCAGCTGGCCGTAGTAGTAGTTCGCCCGAGCTCGACGGTCGCCATCCTCAAGGGTGTCGAAGGCATCGAAACCCAGGGTCTGCCAAAGCTCGTGGCCGCAGGCCCGGTTGAGCTCCTCAATCGCCTCGGCCTCGAGGTTCGCCAGACGGCGCTGCAGGTTTTTGATCTGGGCAACCGACATGCACGCATCCGAGCGACGTACCTATAGTACAGGCGCACTGGCGCCATGCCGACCTCAGAAGGGCAGCTTCTTCTTGGCTTCCTTGTCGAGATCCGATTCCATCTCCCGCAGGCGCCGCAGAATCGTGTCGTAATACTCCTTGAGATAGGCCTCCAGGCCTGTGGTTTCGGCCGGGTCGAGACCAAAGGCCTCATAGCTGGCCTCCATCGGTGCGTCGAGGGCCGTACCACCACCGGTCACCGCCTCAAAGGCCAGCCGCTCGGCCACATTCAAACTGGCTTCGAAGAAGCCGGTCACCGACCGCATCAGGCCGAGCAGGGCCGGCGGCACCCGGAAGGTTCGGGCCTCCTTGCCGGTGAAACGCTCACACAACTGGGTGATTTCACTGGTGGTCCAGGCGCGCGGACCGACCACCGGAAAGGCCTGACGCACGGTCTGGGGATGCTCCAGGGCGGCCACGGCAAAGCGGGCCATGTCCTGGGTGTTCATGTAGGCGATGGGTGTGGGCGAACCACTCACCCACACCGTCTGGCTTTCCAGCACGGGAATGGCGAACTGGCTGATCACGCCCTGCATGAAGGCCACGCCCCGCAGGATCGTGTAGTCGAAATCCGAAGCCATCAACCAGTCTTCGGTGCAGGCCTTGATGTCCATCAGGGGCACATCACGGTGCTGATGCGCATCCAGCAGCGAGACGAACACAACCCGCTTCACACCGGCGGCTTGGCAGGCCGAGAACAGGTTCTGCTTGCCGCTCCAGTCGATGTCGTAGGCGCTACCCGAGTCGGTCGCCCGGGCGGTGGCCGCATCGATCACCGCGTCCTGCCCTTCGAGGGCATAGGCCAGGCTGTCGGGCTCCAGCAGGTCGCCGCGGGTGAGCTCACAGCCCCATTCCTGCAGGAAGGACGCCTTGCGGGGCGAGCGCACCATGCAGCGCACTTGGTGGCCGGCGTCGAGGGCTCGGCGGGCGACCTGACGCCCCAGAGTGCCCGTTCCGCCAACTACCAGAACCTGCATCGCCATCGCTCAAGCGGGCCTGAGCCTAGGAGTCGGCTGGGTCGAGCCGGGAGCAGAGGCCGCTTCGGTGGGCGGTGGTCAGTCTTTGTCGGCCAATTTCAGCAACAGGGCACCACCGGCCAGCCCCACGGGAATCAGCACCCAGAACAGGGCTGCGGTGCCGAAGATTTCAGAGGCCATGGGCCGGTGGGCGAAAGGCACTCCTATTTAGCAGCGCCAGCGGCCGAGGTGGCCAACCGCTGGGCGATCTGCAGGATCACGGTCCAAGGCGCATCGCTGCGCAGCTGAGCTGGCATCACGCCGCTGGCCAGCGCCACCCAGCCCTCGGCCTGCAAAGCAGCCACCAGGGCCGCCAAGGGCGGCGGGCCGCAACTGAGCCTGCGGGCGATCTCAGCCGTCGGCCAGCAGACGGGCGGCACACCGGGATCGCCCGCCAGCTGGCCCAGCAAGCGGGCACCCGCAGCACCGAGGCTGCCGGGCAGGGTTTCGCTGAGGCTGGCCATCGCAGCCAACAGCGCCGGATCCTGCAGCGGGCCGATCCAGAGGGGCCCACTGATCGCGAGGGGCTGGGCAACCCTGGGCTGGGCCTGGCTTGCGAGGCACAGGCAGGGCTGCCACTGGCGCAGCCGCAACAACGGCTGCACCTCCTGGGCGCCGCACCCGTGGCAGTGGGCCAGCAGGCCAAGCTGCTGCTCCTCGCCCCGTCCAGCCCGGCGCCGCAGCCGCACTGCGGTGCGAAACGTGCGTCCCTCACTGAAGCTGAATAGGGGTTCAACCCCGCGCCCCATCGCCCAGGCCGCCCGCGCCACCGTGCCGAGCTGCAACCGCAGGGCCAGCTCCCAGCTGGCGGGATGGGCCCGGGCCGCCGCCCCCAGCAAGCGAATCGCAGCCGGCCGGTCGTGGCCGGTGGGGGAGCGGCCGTCGGTGCTGGCCAGATAGAGCACCCCGTCAAAGGCCACCGCCTCCAGGGCCAGCGGCAGCAGGGCCGTGGGGCAGCCGAAGCCATCGAGATCCACCAGCTCGAAGCGCTCCTGGCGTTGCAGGCACTCCGCCAGCAGGTGCTGGGCCGTGCGGGCGCTGCAGCGCAACCCCGACAGGCCAGCGAGATTGCGCTGCAGCAGGGGCAGCCGATCGGGATCGGCGTCGTTGGCCCACACCGCCTCGGCACCGGCCTCCAGGCCGTAGCGCAAGGCGCGAATGCCACAGCCGGCCATGGCATCGAGCACCCGCAGCGGGCCGTGGGCCGCCAGGGAGGCCGCCAGCAGCACCCCCAGATCGCGGGAGGGGCGCGACTCCGGCCGGAAAAAGCCGCTGCCGGGCTCCAGCCGGGCCCGCCCTTCGCAATAGTGAGCGTCGCTGTGTGCTGTCAGGAGATCCCGAGGTGGCGGTGACAAACCAGCCTGCACCCCCAGCCCCTGCCGATGGCGCCACCGGCAGCGACACCGATTGGGGCCTCCATGCTGAATGGCTCTGGCGCGGGCAGCGCTGCCACTGGCGGGCATTGGGGGATGCAGCGGCGCCGGCCCTGGTGCTGGTGCATGGCTTTGCCGCCGGCAGCGGCCACTGGCGTCGCAACGCGGCGGTGCTCGCCGCCGCCGGTTGGCGGGTGTACGGGCTGGATCTGATCGGCTTCGGGGCCTCCAGCCAGCCGGCCCTGCGCCTCGACAACCGCCTCTGGGCCAGGCAGCTGCAGGCCTTCCTGGAGCAGGTGGTGCAGGGGCCGGCGGTGCTGGTGGGCCACTCCCTTGGGGGCCTGGTGACCCTCAGCTGCGCCGTGTTGTTTCCCCGCTGGGTGCGGGCCGTGGTGGCGGCCCCCCTGCCGGACCCCACCTTGATGCTCACAAGCCGGGGCAGCCCACCGCGCCGGCCACCGTGGTGGCGGCGACTGCAGCGCTGGCTGGTGACCGTGCTCTGCCGGTTGCTGCCGCTGGAACTGCTGGTGCCGCTGCTCGCCCACTCGCCCCTGCTGGATCTGGGCATCCAGTCGGCCTACAACACACCCGTGATCGGCGACCGCGACCTGCACCGGGTGATCGCCAGGCCGGCCCGGCGCCCCGGCGCCGTTCGCGCCCTCCGGGCCATGAGCATCGCCATGGCCCTGCGCCCCCATGCCGCCACCGCGCCAGCTCTGCTGCGACGGCTCCAGCAGCCACTGCTGCTGATCTGGGGCCAGCGCGACCGACTGGTGCCGGTGCAGGTGGCCCAGCAGGTGCAGCGGCTGCGTCCCGATCTGCCCTTGGTGTTGCTGGATGGCAGTGGCCACTGCCCCCACGACGAACAGGCGGAAGCCTTCAACGCCACCCTGCTCACCTGGCTGGAGCAACTGCCGGCGAGCGGCCCCACTCCCAGCCCCGGGCGGTAATTTGGGGCACAGCCACCGCAGCGGGTTCCTTAGGCGATGAAACACACCCTCTCGGTGTTGGTGGAAGATCAATCCGGGGCCCTGAGCCGCATTTCCGGCCTGTTCGCCCGCCGGGGCTTCAACATCGAGAGCCTGGCGGTGGGACCGGCCGAGCAGGCCGGCATCTCCCGGCTCACCATGGTGGTGGAGGGCGACGACCACACCCTCGAGCAGATGACCAAGCAGCTCGACAAGCTGGTCAACGTGCTCGGGGTGATCGACCTCTCGCGCATTCCCGCCGTGGAGCGCGAACTGATGCTGCTGAAGGTGTCGGCCCCGGCTGAAACCCGCAGCGCCATCCTTGATCTGGTGCAGGTGTTCCGGGCCAATGTGGTGGACGTGGCCGATGACGCCCTGACCCTGGAGGTGGTGGGCGATCCCGGCAAGCTCGTGGCCCTCGAACAGGTGATGGAGAGCTACGGGATCCTCGAGATCGCCCGCACCGGCAAGGTGGCACTGGAGCGGGCCTCCGGAGTCAACACCGCCTTCCTGAAGGTGACGGCCTCCAACAAACGGGTGCCGGCCTAGGGCTTGCCCTGCACCAGAGTTCCGCCGGCCACCACCGTGGCCTTGATGATCTTGTCCCCCTGGCGGATCTGATCGATCACCTCCATCCCCTTGCTCACACGGCCAAACACCGCATAGCGCCCATCGAGCTCGGGCAGGGCCTGCAGAGCCACATAGAACTGAGCACTGGCGGAATTGGGATCGGCGGAGCGGGCCATGGCCACTGCCCCGCGCTGGTGGGCCAGGGCCAGTTGGCGGGTGACCCCAGGCGCCGTGACCGGTTCGCCGTAACGGGGCTCGGGCTCATCGCTGCGCTTGATCTCCAGGGGAATCAGCCGGGCTTCACCGCTGGCGGGATCCACATAGCTGCCAAGGCCGTACTGGCTGGCTGGCATCTTCGGATCGGCGCTGGCAGGATCACCTCCCTGCACCACAAACGGCACCGGCTCGCGCACCACCCGGTGGAAAACCGTGCCGTTGTAGACGCCCCGTTTGACGAGATCGACAAAATTCCCGGCGGTCAGTGGCGCAGCGGCGCCGTCGAGCTGAAGCTGCACCTCACCCTTGCTGGTTTGCAGGGCCACGGTGGCCGAACCACTCAGGCAGGGGGTAGTCGCAGCACTGCAACCCAGCTGACGGCTGCTGCTGTCGGCGGCGCAAGCCCCCAGGGTGAGCGGCGCCAGCAACAACATCCCGCCCAGCACCAGGCGGCTCAACCAGATCCGTGCCATCAAACGCCCTCCAGGGGAACACCCAGAAAGCGCGCCAACTGGGCGCCGGAGAGCTCCAGGTCGGCCAGGGGCATCGGCTCGCCGACCCGGGTGAGGGGCATGTCGCGCCGTCCCTGCACCTTCAGCGCCAGGCGGCGGCGGGGATTGAGGCCATCGCGCACCTCCACCTTCACCGCCTGGATGTCACGCAGGGGGATGTCGACCGTGATCATCTGGCGGAAGCCGCGGCGGCTGATCGTGGCCGTGCCGGCCTGCCGGTCAAAGCGGTTGCTGCCGGCTCCCACATCAATGCCGATCACGGCCCAGAGATAGGCGCATAGGGCCATGGCCGCCAAGCCATACAGCCCCATCACCAGCCCCTGGGGCAACCAGGCCAGCTCAGCCGGGTGGCCGATCGGCAGCAAGTCGGTGCCCAGGTAGCTCGACGCACTGGTGAGCAGGAAGCCGAGGCCGCCGGTGGTCACCACCACGGCCACCAACACATTGGAGAGCCGCCGCGACCCCAGCACCGGCAGCTCGAGCAACGGCATCGTGGGGGGGGAGACCATGGAAACGCACAAACGATGGCTGCCATCCTGACCGGTCGCGGCGCCTGGATGCAACGCCGGCACGGATCCCGAAATCCCTGCCGGTGCGGCCCATGTCAGCCCGTATCAAACGGCCTCGCGATCCGCTTCAGCGTTGTTACCATCGCCCGGTAATCCCAAAGCCTCCGCGGGTTTTCCGCACCGTTTCATCACCATGACGATCGCTGTAGGGCGCGTGCCGCAGCGGGGATGGTTCGACGTCCTCGATGACTGGCTCAAACGCGACCGCTTCGTATTTGTGGGTTGGTCGGGTCTGCTCCTGTTCCCCACCGCCTACCTG
>Ga0194122_10002849_pt1 | contig 18380 bp, 18 predicted proteins | sample TA2MahCa10mmetaG_FD_155487 | JGI IMG/M metagenome (GOLD analysis project Ga0194122, IMG submission 155487) | Freshwater microbial communities from Lake Tanganyika, Tanzania - TA2015021 Mahale Deep Cast 10m | ecosystem: Environmental > Aquatic > Freshwater > Lake | place: Tanzania: Lake... | reverse complement strand
TCGAAGGGCGCGAATGGCTCCTGGCCCGAGTCGCGCTGCCGGGCGATGTACCGCTGGGCTACCACCAACTCGTGCTGCGTGCGGGCGCGGAGACACGCCAGGCAGCACTCATTCACTGCCCGGACCAGGTATTCGATCCGCTCCCTGATGGCCGGAAGGCCGCCGGAATCGCGATTAGCCTGTACGGACTGCGTTCGCGCCGCAACTGGGGGTGCGGCGATTTCACGGATCTCATCGCTTTCGGACGCTGGGCCTGGCAGCGGGCCGGCGCGTCGTTTGTGGCGTTGAACCCCCTCCACGCGATCGCCAATCGTGTTCCCTATAACACCAGCCCCTATCTGCCGGCTTCCACCTACTACCGGAACTTCCTCTATCTCGATATTGAGGCGATTCCGGAGTTTGACGAAAGCCTCCTGGCGCGCCGGTGTCGCGAGACGGTGGAGCCGGAACTGCAGGTGTTGCGAGATGCTCCGTTGGTGGACTACGAGCGGGTAGCCCGGATCAAGACGTTTTTCCTGCGCCTGCTGTACCGCGAGTTCCTCCGGGGCGGCGCCGGCCGGCGCGCGGCGTTTGACGAGTATCGCCGCGCGGAGGGCAACCTGCTGGAGCGGTTCGCGGTTTATTCCGCGTTGGACGAGACTCTGCGCCGCCGCGACAAGAATCTGTGGATCTGGCCCGATTGGCCGGAAGCGTATCGCGATCCCGATTCGGCGGCCGTGCGGGAGTTCGCCTCCAGGCGTTGGCGCAACGTGGAATTCTGGCAGTTCGTCTACTGGCTGGTGGATCAACAAGCGGCACAGGTGCAGCGGGAGTTGAAGGCCGAGGGGATGCCGATTGGCTTGTATCACGATCTGGCGCTGGCCACGGATCGGTGCGGTTCAGACCTATGGGCGCATCGCGACTCCTACGCGCAGGGCTGCCGCGTCGGCGCGCCGCCAGACGACTTTTCGCCGAAGGGTCAGGATTGGGCGTTCCCGCCGCCGGACGCCGGCCATCATCGGGCTTCTGGCTACCGGTTGTTCGCCGCCGCGATTCGCAACAACGCCCGCCACGGCGGCGCGCTCCGCATCGACCACGTCATGCGGTTCTTCCGGCTCTATTGGATTCCCGAAGGCTGCGACGCCACGCAGGGAACCTACGTGCGGGAGCCGTGGCGCGACCTGCTTCGCATCGTCGCTCTGGAGAGCCACCGGCAACAGGTGATGGTGATAGGCGAGGATCTGGGCACCGTCGAACAGTACGTTCGCGAAGGGCTGGCCGGGTTCGGGGTTCTGAGCTACCGGCTGCTCTACTTCGAACGCGCCGAGAACGCCCGCTTTAAACGGCCGGACGAGTATCCGGTCAACGCCGTGGTCAGTTCCACCACGCACGATCTGCCGACACTGGCCGGCTGGTGGCTGGGACGGGATATCGAATCGCGTTACGCCGCGAACCTGCTTCCGAACGATACCGTACGGCACGACCAGCTCCGGTCCCGGTTGGACGACAAGCACAAGCTGATCGAGGTCCTGCACGATCTACAATTGCTGCCTGCGGACTATCCGCGGGATGCCGCGCAAACGCCGGATTTGAACGGAGACCTGCACAGCGCCGTGGTGGGGTTTCTCGCCTCGGCGCCGTCCCGCTTATTTGTGCTGAATCAGGAGGACCTGACGAAGGAAACCGAGCAGCAGAACCTGCCTGGCTCCACATCGCAGTACCCGAACTGGCGGCGGAAGATGAAGTACTCGATCGAGGAGCTTCACGAAAGTCCTTTGGTCCAGGACTTCCTGGCGATGCTGCGCCACTGGCTGCAAAAATCGGGCCGGACGCCGCTACCGCGCGGTTAGATCCATCCACTTCGTGGGAGCGTTCGTGCCCTCGAAGATCTGGCGGAGATGATGCTGCATATGCTGCACGTAGTCGACAATGAGGAACCAAAGCGTCACCGTCTCGCCACCGGCGATGGTGCACGGCGTGGCCGCCTTTTCCAGGGGCATACGGCTGATCACACGGGCGATATAAAGGTTTACGGACTCCCATAGTCCGATCAACAGATGGCTAGGCGCGGTACCGTGGCCCTGCACCTCCACCATGGCCTCCTGATCGTACCCGGGGAACACGAGTTCCGCCATGTACAGGGCGCGGACGAAGCGCTGGTGGTTGTTCATCGCCGAATCGAACAGGTGGCCCAGAATCTGCAGGCGGGTCCATTTGCCGTCGCCGCGCGATTGCGTCCAATCGGCGTTGTCCATCTCGCAGAATATCGACGTCGTCGAGCTGACGAGCTGAGTAAAGTCCTTCGAAAATTGGACCGGATCCATAGCCCTCTACGATACCTGCAATTGCCTCGAAAAGGGAAAAGGCCCGGGAGACCCCGGGCCTTTTGTTACTTCACCAGCTGCAGCGCACCTGCGCGCTAATTTGCCAGAACGGCGTGATGATGGAGGATCTCGTTCATCTGATCCTTGAGATGAAGTTTCAGCTTTTTCAGCCGGACCTCCTCCATTTGTTCATCGTCGCTCAAGTGGCTGGATGCTTCGAGTTGCGTCAGCCGCCGGTCATACTCTTGATGCCGGACAGCCAATTCGCGAAACTCTTCGCTAGTCGCCATCAGGTGCGCCTTCAATTCTTCTTGCGTGTTGAGCTCCATCGGTTGTGATCTCCTTTGGTAGGCTGCCACGCCGAGTCTGTAGCTATCGGAAGGCTCGGTGGGTAGTCTGGTGTTCCGCCAAGGATTCCCTTGGTCACCCAGAAGCTACCACTTTTTCAGCTCCATGACAATCCCGTCCTCCCCGGTGTCCCGGTAGTAGGCTTTTCGCCGTCCGGCGATCTGAAAACCGGCGGACTCGTAAAGCGTCTGCGCGCCGAGATTCGATGCGCGAACCTCCAGAAAAATCCGTTCGCCTGGCACCCGCGCCAATAGCGCGCGGCCGATACCGCGGCGGCGGAACCCAGGCAACACCTCGAGATACAGCAGTTCGGTTTCGCCGGCGCCGAGCTCCCGGAAAACAGCGAAGCCAAGCACGGCTCCCTCAAATTCGGCGAGAGCGGCGGGGTAATCGGTGTTCGCCCACTCCGTGGCGAGCGTGGCAAGATCGCGGGCCGAAGTCTGGCGAATTGTCACCGCGCGAGCTCCCGCCACAGCGCCGCCTGCCTGGCGCCGATCGCGCTCCAATCGAACTCCGCCTCGGCGATGCGCCGCGCGGCGCGGGCCAGCGCGGCGCGGGCCGGTTTGTCGAGGAGCAACTCGACGACCGCTTCGGCGAAGGCGGCGGCTCCATCGCGGATGCGGACGGACTCGCCGTCGGTCAATCCCAGACCGTCGCAGCCGCTGGTGGTGGAGACGAGGGCGCGCTCCACGGCCATCGCCTCCAGCACCTTTAAGTTTGTACCCGCGCTAACCAGCGTCGGGGACACAACGACATTGGCCCGCTGGTACAGCGGCACCACGTCGGCGACGAATCCATGCACTGTGATTCCCCGCTCCGATCGCGCGGCGTGGAAACGCTCATGATGCGGTCCGGCGACCACCTCCAACTCGGCACCCGGCACCCGGTGCAGAACAAGCGGCCAAACCTCCTCGCGCAAAAACCGGAAGGCCGTGACGTTCGGAAAGTGACGGAACGAGCCGACGAACAGGACACGCTGGGAGTCCGGCTCCGGCGCAGGCCGGAAGCGCTCCAGGTCCACCCCGTTCGGGATGACAACGGTGTTATCCAGCAGTGGCGCGTCCTTGCCGGCCATCACGACGAGCTTTCCGCGAATCCCCTTTTCGAAGCGCCGCCAGCGCCAGGCGTTCCACCGGTTCGCAAGCGAGGGCTGGCGGCGTTCGATCTGCTCGTAAAGATCGTAGGTCACGTCGTGCGCCACCACCACGCCCTTCGCATAGCGCGCCAAATGGGTGTACTCGGCTTGCACCAGCGGCAGTGCGTCGCGTTCGATCCGTTCGAGCATTGCCTGCGAGCGGAACTCGCGCACCTCCGGCGGGGCGAAGCTGGCCCAGCGCGGTTCGCGGTAGCGGGGCATATCGAACAGAACCGCCTGGTGCACCCAGTCCATCACCGGACCCGGCTCCGCGCCGGGTTCGGCGAAGCAGTAGTAGTTGACGTCGAACTCCTTGGCTGCCTCGCGCAGCAGCGCGTGAATGCGCACGGCGCCGCCGTGGCCCAGCGGCCAGGGGAAGTACGGAGCCACAATGCCCACACGCGGCCGGCCCGTCAACGGGCGGCCGGCCCATACGGCCACTTCGCGCGCTTCACGGGAACGCTCCCGCGCCCAGGGCCACCACCGGGGCCGCAGCCAGATGCGGTCCAAAGGAACGCCGCGCCAGAAGAGAAGCGAGGCGATATCGGCTCGAAGATGGTGGCGTTCGCCGCGTTCGTTGAAGGCCAGAAGATGGTGCGGAGCCGATCGAAACGCCAGTGTCCGCAACGGATGCGGCTTCGCGCCGAGCAGGAAGGGGGCAAGTCCGATTCGTGTGCTGCCCAGGTCGAGCGGTCCGCCATTCCAGGTGCGGCAGGGCAGGCCGTCGATCTCGCGGCCCTGGCACACCACAATGTGCTCGCGCCCGGGCTCCAGCGCGTGGATCTCCTCGTACATGGCGCGAACGCGCGCCGCATCCCCGCTGGCGAAGTAGACGACGGCGGCGTCAGGATCCTTGCCAAGCAGCTTCCATAGCCACGCCGGCATTAGCGTTCCTTCGTCAAATGGAGAAGGCCGATCCCGAGCAGCGGAACTCCCGCGGTGATGGAGCACACCGGGCCAAACCCCTGTTTATCGATGATCCGCCCCACCCAAGGCAGGAAGAAGAAGTTCATGAGGCCGAACGCACAGGTAAGCGCCGCAACGTTAAACGCTGCGCGCCCCGGTCCGAAAATGTCGATCGGGAGCGCGTAGAGATTTACGCTCACCGCCGAGGCGCAGAAGTAACTCACGCTGATGAGAAGCGCCGCGCCGATTGGCGAGTTCGACATCGGCACCAGGCCCGTCGTCAACGCAATTAACACGGCGCCAAGCAGCGCGGCGCGCCGGCGCGCGTCCGAAGCTTTCATCCCGGCCCGGATCATGCGCAGGGAGACCGCCCCGCCCGCTAGACCGCCAAACCCTCCGAGCAACGCCGGAATCCACGCCACGGACCGGTTGGCCCGCACGTGGTCCATGCCGAGCGCCTTAACGAAATAGATGGTCGTGAAGTTCGTCCAAAGGCTATAGACGGTCATGGCCAGAACGGTGGCTGCGACGATGCCCCAAAACGGCACGGACCGCAATAGGTCGCCGATGGGGGCGCGCGGAGCCGCGACAGCGGCCGCCTGTACCGGCGCGCGCCGCGCCGCGAACCACCACAGCGGAATCCAGACGAAACCCAGCGCACCGGCGGCCAAAAACGCGCTGCGCCAACCGTAGAGCGGCGCCATGTACGCCGCCAGCGGCGGCGCCGTGATGAGCCCGATTGAAATTCCGATGTTGCTCAACGCGTTCCCCAACGCCCGTTCACTGGGCTCCAGATAGGTCGATATCGCCTTGCCGGACGCCGGAATTCCGCCCCCCTGCATCCAGCCAAGCAGCAAGCGGGACGCCACCAGTTCGCGCGCGCCCGAGGAAAAGCCGGTCCACACGGTCGCCAGCGACCAGCCGCCCACGGCTACCGTGACGCCTGCGTTCAGGCCGATGCGGTCGATCAGCATGCCCATCAGCGGCGCCGCGAACGAATAGACGATGGCGAAGTACGATAGAACCTTTCCGAAGTCTTCATAGCTCCAACCGTACTCGGCGCGAACGGGTTCGACGAGCGCGGGCAGCAACTGGCGGTCCAGATAGTTCAGGGCGGAGGAAAAGACAAAGACGCCGATCGTCAGCCAGCGGGGCGGAATGTTCATTGAGCCGCCGCAAACTGCAGGGTCGCGGCTTCTCCGATCGTGGCGGTGGCTTTGTCGAGCTTGTTGAGATACTCGGCCGTCACCTGGCGGACCGGCCTCTGCGCGCCGCAGCCGAGGTCCACCGTTCCGGTGCCAACGACAACCAGCTGGCCTGGATCGCGAACCAGCAACGATTTCCCGGCAATTACCAGCCGTAGTTTGCCGCCTGGCAAGCAGTCTACGCGTGTAAACGCCCCGCTGACGCGGGCGTCGGGCTTGGGACCCTCCCACCAATCGACAACCTTGCGGTCTGGATCCGGGGCCGGGGCGCCGGCGTTGGCCTTCGCTTCCGCCTCCCGGATTCGCGTGATCGCTTCGTTTTTCAGGCGGGCAAGTTCTTTGCGTTGCTCTTCCTCCACGCGCCGCCGCTCGGCCTCTTCCAAATCCACGCGCTTGCGGTCGGCCGCCAGGCGGGTCTCGCGCAGTTCGTCGCGCTCCTTTTGGCTGAGGGCCGCGCGTTCGGCAGCCAGCCACATCTTCGACGCTTCGGCCGGAAGCTCGGACGCTTCGAAATGCTCCGCCGCCAGGCGCCACAGGCGAACTTGCCTGGGGCTTAGCTCTGCGGCCTTTCGGTAACGTTGTGCTTTGTCTGAGTGCTTGTCTTCGAGTTTGGCCAGCAGTTCATGCGGCAGGCTCCAGCGCGGGTTCAGCTTCCAGGCTTTTTCCAAAGACTCCTTCGTATGCACGGCGGCCAGGGCCATTGGGCCCGCTGCGCCGTCCAGAAACGCTTTGTCGCCGGTCAGGACGCCGAGGGCCTCCTTGGCGGCATGGAGCTCGGGAAACTTCACTATGGCCGATTTGTAGGCCTCCGCCGTACCGGCCAGGTCGGCCTCCAGCAGGCGGCCTTCCATGGGCTCCACCTCCTCTTCGCGGATACGCCGGGGGTCGAACGGTCTGCCGTTCAGCGCGGCCGTTCCGGGTGCGCCGGCGGCCAGATGCTTCTTCGCTTCCAGGTCGAATTCTCGCTGCAGCGAGCCGATTGTGTTGCGCCAGGCCGCATCGCCGTCGACGCCTTTGGCGAAGTTTGAAAGCAGCACCTTCGACGGTGTACCGCTATACCGGACGTCCGTCAGCAGCAGGTGCATACGGGCCCAATCCAGGTCTTTTTGCGCCGGGTGCGCGCCCACCGTGACGCGAGGTCCTTTGCAGTCCATCGTCGAGAGCACCCGCGCGACGCCGCGCTCCATGGCCGGGTCCATCGCCGCCGTGTTCTCTTCAAGCAGCAGCAGCGTCAGACGCTCCAAAAGCGCGGGCGGCAACGGACCGATGGGTGCCTGCGCGATGTAGGTTTCCCGGACCAGCCGCGGGGGCGCGCCGCCGGACTTTGAAAGAACCACAGCCACGGGCCACACCGGCTGCATGTCCTTGCCGAACTTATCGGAAAGCGCGTGCCGCAGTTGTACCAGGCTATTGAGCGCCTCTTGAGCCTCGCGCTCCCCGCCGGTGGTGTAGACGGAGAACGGCGCGCTGCGATAGGCCTTCCACTTTTCGGCGGCCAACAGGGCCGGCAGGAGTATCAGCGTGACCGCCAGTCGCTTCACACGACTAGGATATCCCGCTACAATGCTGTCAACATGGCCAAGACGATCTGGAACGATTTGGACCGGAAGGAACTGCTGGCGCGGATTGGCGCGCTGAAGGCGGATCAACGCCCGGCGTGGGGCAAGATGACGCCCGCACAAGCGGCGAAGCACTGTACTTTGGCCATTCAGGCCGCGATGGGCGACATTCGCGTGGCGCCAAAGAGCACACCGTTTCGCTACTGGCCGCTGCAAAAACTGATCATCTATGCGCTGCCTTGGCCCAAGAGCGCTCCCACGGCGCCGGAATTCATCGTCAGCGGCGAGATCGGCTTTGAGGAACACATTGACGGGCTGCGGGCGGCCATCGAGAAGCTGGCGTCGCGCGGCGCGGCCCAACCGTTGCAACCGCACGCCGCGTTCGGGGCCTTAAGCGGGAAGGACTGGGGCGCGCTCACGCATCGTCATCTCGATCATCACTTGAAACAATTTGGAGTCTAGTCTACGGCGGCGATGCATTCGATCTCGACGCGTACGTCCCGAGGAAGCCGGGAGACTTCCACCGTCGCGCGGGCCGGCGGGTTCACGTGAAAGTACCGTGCGTAGACATCGTTCATGTGCGGGAATTCGCTCATGTCCTTGAGATAGACGGTGGTCTTCAAAACCCGGTCCAGTGACGAGCCGCAGGCAAAAAGCACAACGGTGAGGTTCTCGAAGACACGCACTGTCTGTTCGGAGATGTCACCGGCAACAACCTGTCCGGTGACTGGGTCCAGCGGGATCTGCCCGCTCAGGTAGGCAAGCCCGTTATGGATGACCGCTTGCGAGTAGGGACCGATGGCCTTCGGGGCACCTTCGGTGGAGATGATCTGCTTGGCGCTCATTGGTTCTAGTGTAGCCGCAGCGTGGCGGTCAGGCCGGACGCCCGCTCAACGCCCTCGCTCTCGCAGAAGGCGTCCAATTCCTTCGCGATGCGGATAACCGACCGAGGGTCCCAAAAAGAGGCGGTTCCGACCTCCACCGCGCTGGCGCCTGCGATCAGGAATTCGGCGGCATCCTCGCCCGTGGAGATGCCTCCCAGACCCACCACCGGAATCTTCACCGCCTTCGCGGCCTCATAGACCAGGCGGAGGGCAATCGGCTTGATAGCCGCTCCGCTCAAGCCGCCGAAGTTGTTTCCGATGCGCGGCCGGCGGCTGCGAGCGTCGATGGCCAGTGACACAAATGTGTTCACCAGGCTGATGGCGTCCGCGCCGGCCGATTCGGCGGCCAGCGCCAGCGGTTCGATTTTCGCGACGTTCGGTGAGAGCTTCACGATCATCGGCCGCGTGGCCACCCTCCGCACGCGGCCAACTACCTCGCTCAGCAAGCCGGGATCGCTAGAGAAGAATTGGCCGCCGTGCTCGGTATTCGGACAGGATACGTTCAGCTCATAGCCGGCGATGCCCTCTTGGGCTTCCAACACGCGCACAACCTCCTCGTAGTCCTCAATGGAATATCCGAAGACATTGGCGAAGACAGGCGTCTTCACCTTTCGGAGTCCAGGCAGTTTCTCGGCCACGAAGGCCCGGACGCCGATGTTCTGCAGACCGATGGCGTTGATCATGCCAGCCTCGGCCTCCCAGATGCGAGGCGGTAGGTTGCCGTTCATCGGTTCGCGGGAAAGGCCTTTTACGACGATGCCGCCGACGTGATTCAAGTTCAGAAGCGACTCGAACTCAACGCCGTAGGCGAAGGTGCCGGACGCGGCCAGGACGGGATTGTTGAGGCGAATGCCACAGAGCGTCGTGGCGAGTCGTGGCGATGTCGGCGAAGCCATGTATCCTCATTGTTTCAAACTTGTTGGGTCACGGACTAAGGTGAATTCCCGATGGCTAGGTCCCTCGATTTCGTCGATGGAGGAGAGTGGAAAGACTCTCCTCGATTCAGGAGATGAAGTCGCTGGCTCCTGCCAGGCATCGTTCATTGGCCTCCAAGTTCTTCTTCTTTACAGCCGCCCTGATGGTTTGGGTGGTTCTGGTCGTTGTCGCCTACGATGCAGCGCTCGGCGTGCTCAACGCCGGGAAGAGCTTCCTGTTGTTCGGCGTCACGCTGATGGTCGCCAGCGTGCTCGCGTGGATCACCATCCGGATTTTGGTCCGTCCGCTACGGACGCTGCAGGCGGCGCTGCAAGCCGTTCGCGAAGGCCGGCTGGAGCGGATCCGGTACCGGAAAACTGGCGACGAAATTGAGTTTATCGTCCATAGTTTCAACCAGATGGTGGAAGCCCTGGACGCGAACCAGAAGGTAATTCGCGAACATCAGGAGACGCTGGAAGAGCGAATCCGGCGGCGCACGGAGGAACTGGAGAACGCCATGGCGCAGGCGCTTTCGGCAAATCGCGCCAAGACCGAGTTCCTCGCCAACATGTCTCACGAACTTCGTACGCCGATGAACGGCTTCCTCGGGATGATTGAGTTGGTTCTCGACTCCCCGTTGAATCCGGAACAGCGCGATCAACTCGTGACCGCGCAACGGTCCGCGCAAGCGCTGCTGGCAATCCTGAACGACATTCTTGACCTCTCAAAAATCGAATCCGGACGTATGGTGCTGGAAACTCTGCCGTTCGCCGTCCGGCCTCAGGTGATGGACTGCGCCCGGCCGCATCAGGTGAAGGCGCAGCAGCAGAACGTTGAACTCCGGATCGACATTAGCGCATCGATGCCCGAGGTGTTCGCCGGCGACGTCTTGCGCTTAAAGCAGATCCTGAACAACCTGCTCAGCAACGCCGTGAAGTTTACCGCCGTCGGGCAAATCGATCTGCGCGTCTGGTCGGAACAGGCGCCCGATTCGTCTGATACGTATTTCTGCTTTTCGGTGCGCGATAGCGGCGCCGGCATTCCGTCCGAAAAATTACCCTGCATTTTCGACAAGTTCACCCAAGCTGATGGCAGTATCTCCCGTCGCTTTGGAGGTTCGGGGCTGGGCCTGGCCATTACGCGCCATCTGGTGAGCCTGTTCGGAGGGACTCTCAGCGTTTCGAGCCAACTCGGCGCGGGCAGCGAGTTCCTCATCCGTCTCCCGATGCAGCCCGCCAGCGCCTCCTCGCTGCCGGAGTTCGAGGTGGAGCGTGGCGAGCTTGGGCCGGTGCCGAACGCCTGCATTCTAGTGGTGGAAGATAACCTCATCAATCAAAAAGTAATCAAGGGATTGCTGCATCGAAAGGGGTACCGGTTCGAAACGGCGAACGACGGCAGCCACGCGCTCGCGCTGCTGGAGCATCACAAGTTTGACGCCATTCTGATGGACGTCCAGATGCCGATTATGGACGGACTGGAGGCCACCCGCCGCATTCGCGCCCGCGAAGACTGGCAAAGCCTGCCTATCATCGCCATGACCGCCCACGCCATGAGCGGCGATAGAGAGCGCTGTCTGGCCGCGGGGATGGACGCTTACCTGTCGAAACCCGTGAACTCCGCCGAGCTTTTCCGCCTGCTGGAATCCTTCTTGACGGCGGATCGCCACGTGCGGCCGATCACGATCCCGCCACCTTCGAACGCACCTATCGACCCTCGCTTCATGGACAATTTGCGGGCCGGGGACCTGGCAATCGCCGACGACATGCTGAATCTGTTCATGCAATTGGTGCCAGAGCGCATTGAGCGGCTGAACAAAGCCGTTTCGACCGGAGACTGCGGCGCCGCGAGCGTGGAGGCTTCCGCCTTCCGGCAGTCCGCGCAGCGCATCCACGCCAACCCCGTCGCCGACCACGCGCGGCGCGTGGCCGACGCCGCGGAAAGAACTGATCTGCCGGCCGTCCGTCACTCCCTGCTGCTCCTGCGATCCGAACTGGAGCGGCTTCGCCGCCATGTGGGAGAGACACAAACACTGGAACGGCGCTAATCGGGTCCTCCGCTGCGATACACTCGGCGGTACCGCCCCGCCATGGCTACCGACGTGACCGTACTTCTGAATCGCTGGAAAACCGGCGACCGCCAAGCGCTCGATGAAATCACCGGCCTCCTGTATCCAGAGCTCCGGCGGCTGGCCTCCGGCTTCCTGTCGCGCGAACGCAAAGGCCACACGCTGCAAGCCACAGCCCTGGTGAACGAGGCCTACATGAAGTTGGCCGGGCTGAACCGGCTGGATTGGAAAGACCGGGCGCATTTCGTTGGAATCGCGGCGCACATCATGCGGCAAGTATTGGTGCAGCACGCGCGAACGAAGAACGCGCAGAAACGGGGCGGCGAACTGCGGCCGGTGACCCTGGACGAGATGGCCGCCGGCGTAAGCGGCGACGACGGTTCGTTGACGGCTCTCGACGACGCTTTGAACGAATTGGAACGGATGGACGCGCGAAAAGCGCAGATCGTCGAGATGAAGTACTTCGGCGGCATGAACGCGGAAGAGATCGGCGAGGCCGCCGGGATCAGCGTCTCCACCGTGGGACGGCAACTACGGCTCGCCGAAGCCTGGATCTACCGGCACATGCGAGGCGACTCGCCCAATGTGGAGGAATAAATGCGATTGCTACTCGCTTTGGCGGCCTTTTCCCTGGCCGCGGAGACGCCCCGGTTGGTTCAGACCGCGCATTTCGTGAAGGTCAAATCCAGCGCGCCCTCGATGAACGGCCAGATGGCGCAGATTTACGTGCGGGAAGTGGCTCCGCTGGATATGGTGTTGCGGAAAACGGCTCAGAACGTAGTCCTGTTCATCCACGGCGCCGGCACGCCGGCCGAAGTCGCATTCGATGTGCCTCACAAGGACTATAGCTGGATGGCGTTTCTGGCCCGCGCCGGATTCGATACGTTTTCGATGGACATGACCGGCTATGGCCGGTCCACGCGCCCGTTCCCGATGAACGACCCCTGCAACTTGGCGGTGGAGCAGCAGACGGCGCTCTTCGGCAAAACCTGCGAGCCCTCGCACACGGGCCCGGTGACCACGCTCGATTCCGATTGGAATGATATCGACGCCGTCGTCGACTACCTGCGCGCGCTGCGCGGCGTGGATAAGGTGAAGTTGGTCGGCTGGTCGCTCGGCGGGCCTCGCGCGGGCGGATACGCCGCCCAGAATAGCGGTAAGGTCTCGCACTTGGTACTCCTGGCGCCGGCGTACGGGGGCGGGGGTACGCCCCGCGTGGATGCCCGGCCGATTCCTTACAACTCCCAGTCCAGGGCCGACTTCGATTCGAACTGGGACCGGCAACTCGGTTGTCCCGATCAGTTCGAACTCTCCGCACGGGAGGCCGTGTGGGTCGACATGCTGGCTTCGGACCCTGTGGGCGCCACATGGGGCAAAGGCGTCCGGCGCGCCCCCAACGTTGCCATGAAGGGCTGGAACCAACAGGTGGTTAGCAAGATGGCTATCCCGGCGTTATTCGTTGCGCCTGTCTTCGACAAACAGGTATTGCCGGAGCGGGTGAAGGCCCTCTACAACGACTACGGCGCCGGCGCGAAGGTCTTTCTCGATCTGGCCTGCTCCTCGCACAACGCGCTGTGGGAGCGAAACCATCGCCTGCTCTTTCAGGCCTCGCTCGACTGGTTCAGCCGGGAAGAGGTGAACGGCGCCAAGTCCGGCATCGTCAAGCTGGGGTATTAGCGCACCGGCACCCACAAGTGTGTGGTCGCGTGTCCGTTGCGCACGGTCACCAGGTAGTCGCCCGGCTTTGTGTAGGAGTGTTGAATGCGTGCATAGCCGTCCGGCGCCAATTGCACTGAGTTGCCATCCGACTGAGTCGTCCGCCGGGCGGAGCCATCCCCAAAGTCCCAGGTCTCTTCTCCGTTCGTCTTGCCGAAGGTCCGAACCAGGAATGTAATGGCTTGTCCGGCTTTGACGTCCAGCCCTGGAGTATAGGAGGCGTTGATTGTAATGGGGTCCTCATCGGACGAATAGACATTGACGGTCGCGAAATCGAAGGCGGAATTTCCGCGAGGGTCCCGGACTTCCAGGATCTCGCTGTAGGTGCCGGGTTGCTTGTAGGTGATTGAGGTCCGGGCCGTCGTGGCGCGCCGGCCGTCGGAGAGCCTCCAGGTATACTTCGGCTTTCCTTGACGGACGTAGCTGCGCGAGCCGTCTAGTTGCACCGTTTCCCCGGCGCGGGCATAGCGATGCGGACGCGCAACGGCAACCGCGTCCGGCTTGCGCTCGTTCAGATAGGCTTCCCAGAGAAACGCGAACGCCTCCTGAGTGCCCCATTGCCCGGAGGGCTGACGGCTAACCGCCTCAAAATGCAGGTGCGCCCAGCCGCCGCTGCCGCCTTCTTTACCGAGGGTCCCAAGCCACTGCCCCTTCGTGACCCGCTGGCCAAGGTGGAGGCCGGGAGCAAACGAATGCAGATGACTGTAGCGGTAATACCAGCCACGCGAATCGAGCAGGTAGATCACGTCGTAGCGCTTGGCCACAGGAGTGCCTTTCTCGTGCCCGGCGAGGACCTCTTTCCCAAGCGAAACCACTTGCCCGTCCGTGGCGGCCAGCACCTCGGCGAACGTCTCGGCGCCGCCCAGATCGAGCCCGGCGTGATAGTACACCTTTTGGCGCGAGCGTTTCTCGCCGCGGTCGACGTAAGTAGGCTCGTTCGCCATCTGCGTGTGCGTCAGGAACCAGCGTTGGCGCAAGGGGTAGCCGAACTCGCCCGGTGGCATCAGTGGCGAGCCGGCGGGCCAGAAGCGCAGGCGGGCGTCGGCCCGGAGGCCCCAGTGATCGGTCGTCGAATTCAGATTGTAGTGCCCAGTCACCGGACAGTCCGCCTGGACCTTGCCGATTACCACCGGGCGCTCATAATTTCCGCAACGGAGCGTCGCAGCCACGCCATCCACCCGGATCGTCGCGACGGCCTCCCGCACGGCGCCCTGGGCTCCGTCGTAGACCGCATGCGTCGACTCCAACACAATTTTGGCGCCAAAGGCCTCGGCGGATTGCTTGTGATTCAGGTCGAAAACCAGAAAAGGCGCGGCGGCCGCGAGCAGGAGGTTCATGCCATTCCTTTCAACGACTTGCGAACGCGATCCGGGTCCACCCTATAGTGCAGCTCGTCGCCATTCGGGAGCGCGGTGACCGGCACAAGCATACCGTACAGCGCGCGCCACTCGGCATCGGCGTCAACGTCCCGCACCTCCAATTCGAAGGGCGACTCCCGCCGGATCTGACGGAGGGTCCCAAGGGCCGTCTCACAGAGGTGGCAACCCTGACGAGTGTAAAAAACGACGGTCACCACCGCGAGTAGGGCCGCCGCAAGTAGCGGTCTCGCTTTGTGAGCAGAAAGATCAGGCCGATTCCGGCCAGGAAGCCGCCGATGTGGGCAAACCATGCAACGCCGCCCTGCGAGAGATGCGAGTGACCAACCGATCCGATGCCGCTGAAGAACTGGATGACGAACCAGTAGGCCAGGATTAGGAATGCGGGCACCTCCATCGTCGTCACGAAGACGAAGACCGGGACCAGCGTCAAAATCTTCGAACGAGGAAACTTGATCAGGTAGGCGCCCATCACTCCGGCGATAGCCCCGGAGGCTCCAATCGTCGGCACGCGGGAATCGAAGTTGAAAGCAACGTGAACCAGAGTGGCCGCCGTCCCGCAGGCCAGGTAAAAGAACAGGTACTTTGCGTGGCCCAGCAGATCCTCGACGTTGTCTCCGTAAATCCACAGAAACCACATGTTGCCGATCAGGTGCCACCAGCCGCCGTGCAGGAACACGCTTGACGCTACGTCGGCCCACTGGAAGCGTGTGGGGATGACGCCATACTGGGCGATGAACCAGTTGAGCTCATAGCGGTCCAGCGAAAGCTGGTAGAGAAACGCGAGCACGTTCAGACCGATGATTCCGATCGTCACGGCTGGAAACGTATGGCTCGGCTCGGTGTCGCGAAGCGGGATCATGACGCCCGTTGTTCGAAGTCGCGGTTCGAGCGGCGTTCAGCCCGGGCCATGAGGGCGCGCGCCTCGGGCAGCCCCTTAATGCCGCCGCGAGCGCCGATCTCGGTGCAATTGAGCGCCGCCAGCGCGTTCGAAAAGTCCAGGGACTCGCGAAGCGTCATGCCATTCAAGACGCCATAGCAGAACGCGCCATGGAACACATCGCCCGCGCCCGTCGTGTCGACGCAGTTCACGACATAGGCGGGTGAGTAGTGGAACTTGCCCTCCATGCGCGCGATCGACCCGAAGGAGCCGAGCGTCATGGCGGCCACCTTCATGCCGTACTCTTCCTGGATCATGATCAAGGCGCGGAAGGGGTCGGTCTCGCCCGTCCAGCGGACCGGAAACTCGGAGCTGGTAATGAGGTAGTCGACGTTCGGAAGGACTTTGTCGAAGCCGTGATAGACGGTATCGACGTCGACGGTGACTGGAATTCCGTGCTGCCGGGCGATAGATGCTGCCTTCCCGACGGCCGCGGTATCGTGCCCGTCGATGTGGAGCAGCCGCGCGCAGGTAATCATCTCCGGCGAAATATCGCGGGGCTCCAGCCGAAGGCCATCCGGGCGGCGCCAAAAGACCGTTCGTTCGCCGGTGGACTGGTCGATGACGATGTACGCCGACTGATTCGCGCAATTCTGGCGAATCTGGACATGATCGATGTTGATACCGGTGCCCTTCAGGCTGTCGATCTGGATCTGCCCCCGGACATCGTCTCCGACCGTGCCGATATACTTCGTACGGAGGCCTAGCGTGGCGCAAGCGACCATGGCGCTGGCCACCTGACCGCCAGGGCTGTACATCTCGTCCACAAAGGGCTCTTTGCCAGCATAAGCCGGGAACCGCGGGACCAGGATGAGCGTATCGGTGGCGTTTAACCCGACGCCAACAACGTCGAAATCAGACATGCGAACCACTACCGTAACACGGCCGGGGTCAGTTCTTCTTGCTTTCGATGACGTAGAGAAAAATCTTGTGGCGGCGGCCGTGGGCGAAGACTTCCTCCACTTCTACCGGGTTCCATCCGCGGATTCCGTAGTCGTGCGAAACCACTCGCGTTCCCGGCTTCAGCGACTTTTCAAACTTCGGCCGGAGTTGCTCGTTGAAGCTCGTGGTCAAATAGAGCGTAACGACGTCCGCCTCACGAATATCCGCGCTGAACGCGTCGGCGCGGACCACGCGGGCCTTGTTCTGCAGCCCGAGCCTGGCCAATGTTTCATTCGCCTGATTGGCCAGTTTCGGGTCGATTTCAATGCCAACCGCCTTCGCCCGGAACTTCTGCACGGCGGTGACCAGTACCCGGCCGTCTCCGCTCCCGATATCGACAACCGTGTCCAGAGGCTTCACCTGCGCCACTTCCAGCATTCGCTCAATAATCTCCTGCGGGGTCGGGACGTACGGAGCCAGCCGGTTGGCTTTGTCGCCGCCCTGCGCGAACGAAGCCAGCGAGCCGGTAGCGAGAAGAATTGGAACCGCGAGTTTCACCATGTGTCTATTTCGATGGACGCATCAATGCTCGTTTGCGTTCTGGACATTTCGGCCCGAACGCGATTTTACGATCCGGTTCACCACTTCCGTCGTCGAAGCCCACAGATCGCGCGGGCGGGAGATCGTAAACTCCATTCCTTTGAAATACTTAACCGCATTACCTATAGTATCGCGCCAAGGCGTAGCCTGCGGGAACAGGTTGTAGTTCATGTAAAAAACCGGGGCGTCGAGCGAACCGATCTCCTTCAGCGCCTCCGACTCGATGTTGTGTTCCAGCATGACCTTGGGTCCGGCGAAAATAAAGGCGTCCGGATGTTCTCCCTTGCCGAGTTCGGAACGAATGAGGTTTGTCAGAAACGTAACGTCGGATTTCTTGTCGGCTAGAGCGGCGGCGTTGACCCGGCCAAGCTGGATCTTCGCCAGGGCCTCGCCGAGAGCCGGGAAGTCAATCTTTTCGGCATTTTCCTGACGATAGAAGACCTTCTGTTCCTGCATGCAGAACGCGGTGAGCGAAAAACGTGTGACTCGCGGATCGCGAGAAATGTTGCGGAGGATCGAAACCAACGCCGAGGTATCGACCGGCCGCATCGCCGAGCTTCTCGGATTCTGGGGAGCGTAGTTCAGAAGAATCTTAACCGTGGTCGCGTCGCCGGCCCGCTCAACTGGCGGTTCCTGGCGGAAATACTCGGTGTCGGACTGGAGAATGTTGCCGGCGCCGATGGCCAGTGCCATTTGGCTATCGCGATCAGGCAAATTCGCATCGACATCCCAGTAGCTGGAGCAGACTCGCTCGGTACGGTCCCGCATAAGCCAGTCGACCTTGTACTTGCCTTCGCCGATGTCGAAGGATCCGTAGAATGAGGCCTCGCCCTTGGCGTCGTCGTCGATCTCGGGCACTTTCACGCGCTGAATGAAGTAGACTGGCTCGTTGGTTTTTTCGAGCGGCGCGACGCGAAAAATAATCGTGAGGAGATTTTCGGAGCCGGAGAGCTCTCGCATCGGCACGGAGACCTCGTAGCCGCCATGGAACTTCAGGTCGAACCCAACCTGCGCCGTTTTGGTAGGAGTTACCTCACAGGGAAGGTCCTTCCGGGGCTCCTTCAACTCCAGCACCGCGAAATCCGTGCCGAACAGGCGAACCATGCCGCCGGTACCCGTCATCAAGAGTTGGCCGTGCGTAGACATGCACACAACCAGCCCGATTCCCAGAGCCCGGAACCCGCTGAAGAAGGGGAGGAGACCCATCGTTGGTTGCCTTTCCTGGTCGCCGCCGTCAGGCTACGTAGCCGAATGCCGCTTTCCCAAAAACCCTGCGTTTCCTGATCTCTGTCCGGCGATCACCGAAAAGAGAGGAATAGCCGTATTATTTATCACATTTCGCGTTCGGGGAACAGGGGTCTCGCCTTATTTCACAACTCGGATCATTCTTTCAGTAGTAACGATCCCCCGGCAGAGCCGGGGGCCTTCGTTCGTGAGCCGCTCAAAGCGGCTGGTTGGGGTCGCTGGCGCGGCCCCGTGGTTTAGCACCACCTCAAAGGTGGCGCATCAGTAGTCCAGTTTCAACTGGTCCAATCTGGTATCTTCG
>Ga0194122_10002848_pt1 | contig 18380 bp, 13 predicted proteins | sample TA2MahCa10mmetaG_FD_155487 | JGI IMG/M metagenome (GOLD analysis project Ga0194122, IMG submission 155487) | Freshwater microbial communities from Lake Tanganyika, Tanzania - TA2015021 Mahale Deep Cast 10m | ecosystem: Environmental > Aquatic > Freshwater > Lake | place: Tanzania: Lake... | reverse complement strand
TCGCAGGCTCAAGCATCGGCTGCGGCCGATGCTGGGACTCAAGAGCTTTGAGTCGGCGACCATTGTGATCAGCGGTATCGAACTGGCGGAGAAGATCAAGAAAGCGCAATTCAAATTTGGCAAACTGGGCGGGTCAAGGGCGACGATGCCGGAGATCTGGCGAGCCGCGTTGGCAGCGTGATTGGGGTCGGGATCGATCGAGACGTCGGCCGTTACCGAATTTGGTTTGACTCGGAATTTGCACCAGAGGCCTGATTCTTACCCTGCTGCTGCCGCGGCTCGGCGGCCGTCACGGTCTGGCGGATCCTTCTCCAGACAAGACGCGCCGCGCGCGCTCGAGCCAGGACTCGTAGATCATCTCGCCTTTGATGGTCTCCCACTCGCTGCGTGGCCACGCGCTCAACTGCTCGCGGGTCAGGCCGGGCACGTTCTGGCCGAGCGCCTGCGTGCCGCCCTCGCGATGCTCGGTGGCGTAGAGCTTATCCGTGTCGACGGCGCGCTCGCGCGCCCAACTCAGGATGTGGGTCACGGGCATCGCCTGGATCTGTGCGACAGTCCATTCCGGAAAATCCAACTGGCGTTCCAGCCACTCCGCGGCGCCTTTCGTGACGAAGAAGGGCCGGTGGCCGACACGTTCTTCGTATTGATTCTCGAACACGCGCGTTCCCGGGGCGAGCAGTCCGGCGCGGCGGCGAAGATCGTCGAAGTGGGCATAGAAGTCGCGCTTGGAGCCCTGGAGTATTGTGTCCCCGGTGCCGTTGAAGATCAGTGTGGGACCGGCCTTGGCGCGCAGGGCGTAGACCTCCGCCGCGCGATCGCCAAGAAAGGACAGGGCGCGATAGGGCAGCCCCTGGCACATCTGCTTCGAGGTGTCCCAGTACTCGCCTGGACCATCCAGGTTCCCACCGCCCACCAGGACGGTGGCGCGGAGCCGCGGCTCCACCGCACCCGCCAGGCTAAGCACAAATGAACCCATCGAGTAGCCCATCGCGCCGATGCGCCGCGGGTCGACTTCGGCTCTGTTCTCGAGGTAAGAGACTGCCTGCATGACGTCTGTCATCATCAGCCCGCCTAAGCGCGCGCCGAGTTCCGGCGGCGGCTGCATGCGGTCATGGGCACGGGTGCCGGACTCGTGACCGGCGTTGCGCTCACCCTCTCCGATGGGATCATAGGTGAGCACCGCGGCGCCGGCTCGCGCGTACAGAATACCGGAATAGAACGCATACCACGAGTACTTGTCGCCGCCGTGCCCGTTGACGACGATCAACGCGGGGATCTTTCCAGCCCGTTTCCTGGGCAGGTAAAGAATGGCGGGAACACGGAGTCCGTAGGCGGTGGTGTAGCTGACACGTTCCGCGACGATGCCCGGTTCCGGCTCAAAGCTCCCATGCGAGCGGGCGTCGAGAGCGGGTAGCGGAATTCGCGGCGAACAAGGCGGACCGGATGCGTGTGCGTTTATCGAAATCGCGCATGCGGGCGAGCGGAACGAAACTGCGGTTGGCGTCGTTGTAGCGCACCCAGAAGTAGGCGACCTCGAAACCGTTCCTGTTGCGCTCGACGTGCTGGTTGCGCTGGTCCCAGGCGGATAAAGCGGCGTCAAAGGCTTTGCCGTCCGGTTTCGCCGGTGGCGTGACGCGGCGCGACAGCGTCCAACCGGCTTCGAGCAAGCCGAGCGAGCGCTCCACCGCCGTCATCGTCAAGTCGAAGTAGCGGAACCCCTTCGCCAGGAACTTAACGCGCACGGAGTCTTCGAGCGAGGCGGCTTCGGCGAGGTCTCGACGGAGCGACTCGCGAAATTCGGGCGGGTAGAGTCTGTCAAGGGCGCGGTGTTCGGCGATGCCTCCGTCGCTCATCTTCACGTCGCCGTTGGCCGAGCCGGCATATCGCTCCGCGAGCTGGTGGAGGTATCGCGATACCGCAGGCGCCGCGCGCCCAAAGCCGCGCTCAAAGTAGTCGCGCTGCAGCGCTTCCGGATCGCTCTGTGGATTCCAGAGCAGCCGGGCCAGCAGGTAGTAGTTGAGTCCGTTGAGGGCGTACCCGTCGCCGGCCTGCGTTTCGTAATAGCGATAGCCCAGGGAGTGAAGCCGGCGAACGGAGGAGGCCAGTGTGTTGGGAAACAGCCGCGGCAGATCCGGCATGGCGCCTTGCACGAAGTACTCGTACACCGCCAGGTTGCGGGCGGCCTTGGACCAGCGCCCGAGTTCATCGAACTCCTTGCGCGCGTATTCCGGATCGCGATGGCCGCTGGCATGCATCGTGTATTGAATGATCAGATTCGGATGGACGCGCTCGCGGCGCGGCGGATCCTTGTACATGCCATATGCAAACAGCAGGACCTTCCTGTCGGGATGAGTTTGCGCCACTCCCGCCGCCACCTGGCTGGCGAAAGCGATGATGCGATCGGTGATGACGGGCAGCGTCGCCGCACCGCCGGTTTCCGGATCGGCGGCTTCGTGGCGTTGGGCTCCCGCGTCCTGACGCCGGCAGCGGTCGCATTCGCAGAAGCCGCGGCCGTCGTTGAGCGATATCGACACCGCATGGTGCGAGGGATTCGCTTGCAGGAAGCGGCGGCAGTAGTCCACGGTGAGGCGAATCACATCCGGGTTGGTGGTGCATGGCTGGGCGCCATGTTTCCCGTCGAAGTGTTCAAAGTCGCGCTTGCCGTTCACGAGGGCGAAATACTCGGGATGGGAGGCGCCGTAACGGGCGGGCGGGAGAATCTCACCGAAGGCGTGGCCGCCCTGCACGCGCAGGCCGCCGAGGCGATTGCGCCGTTCCCAAAGCTTTTGCGTGCGTTGGTGCTCCGCGCTCACACCGAGTTCGCGCTCTTTGGTCCACTTGTCGAGCGGGCCCCACAGGGCGCCCGCCGGCCCCAGGCTTCTCCACACAAACGCGGGCTTCTCGACGATGCGCCCCGGCTTCAACCGCAGGTTATCGACGGGGGCAACCACTTCGCCGCTCTCACCGGGCCACAGCCAACGTACGCCGAGGAAGCGCTCGAGGAAATCGTAGACAGCGAATGCCGTGCCGTCGCCTCCATTGCCCGCCAGCGTCACGGTACCGTTGGCCGCGATGTCGATGACATATCCGTCTTCCGGGAGTTGCGCCAGGGCCGCCTTCACCGCCGCCGGCGCTTCGGATTGTCCCACCAGAAACCGCCGGGCCGGATTACCTTGCGGCGAGCCGGTGGCTTTCGTCAGGTAGTGCGCAAGTTCTCGCCGGGCCTCGCTGTCGTCGAAAGCGCCGAGGTTCGCGGAGACGAGTAAGAGGAAAGAGAGTGGCTTCATCGGTCACCGACGATTCTACTAGACTGCGGTCGCTGGCGCCAGGAAGTTGGGGGGTGTACAATGGCCTCGCTCCGGGAGCCCGCGGGGAAACCCTGGAGGAATATGAAGGCAAGAAACAAGCAGGGTTGGTCGCGCCGGGAGTTCGCGCTGGCGGCGCTGCCGCTGGGCGCGGCCGCCGAAGTACGGTTACCGGTGCGGACCATCACGAGAGGTCCGCGGTTCCACTGGTTCGGCTACTACGACAAGTTGCAGTTCGATTCAACGGGCCGCTTCGTGCTCGGCATGGAGGTGGGTTTCGAGCATCGCTCGCCGCGCCCCGGCGATGGGATCAAGTTGGGGATGATCGATCTTGCTGAGGGAGACCGCTGGATCGAACTCGGGGAGACGGCCGCCTGGTGCTGGCAGCAGGGCTGCATGCTGCAGTGGTTGCCGGGGTCGAAGACAGAGGTGATCTTCAACGTACGGGAAGAGGGCCGGTACGCCTCACGGATCCTCGATGTCAAGACCCGTAAGCAGCGCGCCCTGCCGGGCCCCATCTACGCGGTAAGTCCGGACGGCAAGTGGGCGGTGACGCCGGATTTCCGGCGGCTGGCCGATACGCGGCCGGGTTACGGGTACAACGGCATCGCGGATCCGAACCGCGAGCACCCGGCTCCCGAGGACAGCGGGATCTGGCGCATGAACCTGCGCACCGGCGAGCAGAAGTTGATCATCACGTTCGCGCAGGTGGCGCGTATCGCCAACCCGAACTTCGACTTCAGCGGCGTGAAACACTGGTTCAACCATCTCCTGTTTTCGCCCCGGGGGAACCGCTTCATCTTCCTCCACCGCTGGACCGGCGGCGCCGCGGGCAAGCGGCGCATCACGCGGATGTTCACGGCGAACCTGGAAGGCAAGGAACTGCACGTGGTGGACGATTTCGGATTCATGTCGCATTTCGTCTGGCGCGACGCGGGCCATGTTCTCGGCTGGGCTTCCCGCCCGCCGCGCGGCGGCCGCTTCTATCTGTACGAGGATCAGGGCTCCCGGGTGGACGTCGTGGGCGAAGGCGTCATGACAGCCGATGGCCATTGCACGTATCTGCCCGGCAACCGCTGGATTCTCTGTGACACGTATCCCGATGCGGAGCGCTACCAGCAGCCATACCTGTTTGATACACGGACCGGCGGGCGCCATCCTCTGGGCCAGTTTCTTTCGCCCAAGGAATACACGGGCGAGTGGCGCTGCGACACGCACCCACGATCCAGTCCCGATGGCCGCAGCGTGTGCATCGACTCCCCTCACGACGGGGGACGGCAACTTCACCTCATCGACGTTTCCCCGCTCGTGGGCGGGTAGACGTTGGCATCCGGTGAGTTTTGGCTTAGGCTGGTTGGCGTGTCTACCCTGATTGGCTGCTTTCTCCTCATCGTGGCGCTCGCCTTCGGGCAAGGCGCCGGGACAATCCACGGCACGGTATTCGATCCATCGGGAGCGGCCGTTCCCGGCGCCAAGGTCACCGCGGTGCTGGAAGGCCGCGGAACCACACGCACGGTCATCACGCGGGGCAGCGGAGACTTTACATTGCCCGCCCTGGCGATCGGAACCTATACGGTGAGCGTCGAAGTGCAGGGATTCAAGGCGTTCCGCCAGGGCGGCGTGACGCTCACCACCGAACAGAACGTGCGCGTCGACGTGAACCTGCAGGTTGGCAACGTGTCGGAAGCGGTGAGCGTCACGGCGGAAGCGCCGCTGGTGGATTCGCGCTCCTCGATGCTGGGCACGCTGATCGACTCGCGGCGCGTCACGGACCTTCCCTTGAACGGGCGCAACATCATCGCGCTGGCGGCGCTGCTGCCGGGCGCGACCAACGTCTCGGCGCCCCAGACCTTCACGGCCGACCGCTCCGGTCCGACGCTGAACGTATCCGGATCGCGCGGCAACCAGAATCTGTTTCTCTTCGACGGACAGCAGTTTAACGCGGCCTTCCGCAACACAGGATTGAACTATCCGCCGCCGGACGCGCTGCAGGAAGTGAAAGTGCTGACCAATTCCTTCAGCGCCGAATACGGGCGCAACGCCGGATCGGTGTTCCAAGTGGTCACGCGCTCGGGCACCAACGAGATCCACGGTTCGTTGTGGGAGTTCGTGCGCAACCACAAGCTGAACGCCCGCAGCTTCTTTGCGCCCTCCACCCGGCCGCAGCTTATCCAGAACCAGTTCGGCGGCGCTGCCGGAGGTCCGCTGCGCAAGGACAAGCTGTTCCTGTTCGGCTCCTACGAAGGTCTGCGCGTGCGTCCGTCATCGTTGGGCGCGTCGGCGTTTCCGCTCACCGAACAGGAGCGGCAGGGGATCTTCTCAACGGCCGTGCGCGATCCGGCGAACAACAACCAGCCGTTTCCGAACAACCAGATTCCGGCGGCGCGGTTCGACACGGTGGCGCGCAATCTGATGAACGCGTCGCAGATGCCGTTGCCGAACCGCGCGGACGGCCAGTTGGTCACCATGTTCCCGACGCCGGCCGACAATGGCCAGTACCTATTCCGCGCCGATTGGAATCTCGGCAAACACGTCATCGACGGACGCTACAACCTGAACCGCTCTTACGATCGCGCTAGCGCGGGCGATGTGCCCGCCTATCTACCGCTGGACCGCTCGGCGCGCGTCCACTCGATCACGATCGGCGACACCTGGAGCGTACGGCCCTCGCTGCTGAGCCAGACACGCCTTTCGTTTAACCGCTTCTCGTCGATCTACACGAACCTCAACCCAACGCACCTCAGCGACCTCGGCGGCACGTTCCCGCGATTCGGCGGGCCGAAGATCCCGCCCAACATCGCCATCACCGGACGGGTCACACTGGGCAACGCGTCGTCGGTGGACGCGATTGCCGTCAACGAAGGGCTGCAGTTCAACCAGAATCTCACCTGGACGCGCCAGCGTCATACGCTGCGCGGCGGCTACGAGATGCTCAACCTGCGTTATCTGAACCGCGGCTACTTCCAGACCATGGGCAGCTTCACGTTCAGCGGACAGATCACGGGCAATTCGGCGGCCGACTTCGTACTTGGGCGCGCGTCGAGCATGGTGGTTGCCAGTCCGGTGCTGGAGCAGGCGGGCTTGCAGGACAACCACTACTTCTTCCTGCAGGACGATTGGCGGGTGTCGAAGCGGCTGACCTTGAACCTCGGCCTCCGCTACGAACTGCCGCTGAACTGGGTGCATCCCGCCAACTGGTGGGGCACTTTCCGCCAGGGGCAGCAATCGCGCGTGATCCCCGGCGCGCCCATGGGCATGGTGTTTCCGAACGATCCAGGCATTCCTCGCGGCCTCTACTCGACGGACCGCAACAACATCGCCCCACGCATCGGCTTCGCCTGGGACGTGTTCGGCGACGGACGCACCGCCGTGCGGGGCGCGTACGGCATCTTCTACGACACGGTCAACTCCGACGTCATCCAGAACACGTCACAGCCTTACCGGTACACGTTCACCATCAACACGCCGTTCTCGCTGACCGATCCGCTGCGCGGCCAACCGGCGATTCCGCTGACAATCGAGCTGACGAATCCGCGGTTCGTCGGCGTGCAGGAGATCTTCTATCCGGATCCGCTGCTGCGCTCGCCCTATATCCAGCAGTTCAACATCAACATCCAACGCGAGGTGGTGAGGGACTTCGTGGTGCAGGCAGCCTACGTCGGCAAGCTGGGACGCAAGCTGCTGATGGGCCTGAGCACCAACCCGGCCGTGTTCGCGCCGGGCGCGACGCTGGGCAACATCAACGCGCGCCGCATCTTCGCCGGCTACGGCAATCTGCAGAACATCACGTCGCAGGCCAACTCCACCTATCACGGACTGCAGATCGAGGGAACCAAACGCATGAGCCGCGGCTTCTCGATTCAGACGGCCTACACGTGGTCAAAGTCGCTCGACCAGGCTTCGGCGATCGCGCTGGGGGCGGCCGTCCCCAACGTGTCTAACGTGCGCAACCAGTGGGGCCGCTCCGACTTCGACGCGCGCCACGTGTTCGCGCTGTCGTGGATCTGGGACCTGCCCAAGTTCAGCGCCGCCGCTCCGGCGTTGCGCTGGATCGCCGGCGGATGGCAGGTGAACGGGGTGCTGACGGCGCGCACGGGCCAGGCGCTGAACATTCTCACCGGCCAGGACAACGCATTGAGCGGCACGCCGAACCAGCGTCCGAACCTGGTGGGCAATCCCTTCTTGGCCGACGACCGTTCCCGGGCCGAAAAGGTGTCCGCGTGGTTCAACCGGTCCGCGTTCGCGCTGCCGGCCGCGGGCACTTACGGCAATCTGGGACGCAACGTGCTCTCGAATCCACCGAGCTTCGGCATCGACGCCGGACTGTTCAAGTCATTCCCGATCCGGCTGCGCGAGAAGATGCGTTTCGAGTTGCGGGGCGAGTTGTTCAGCATCACCAACACGCCGCGGTTCGGCGGAGCGAACAACGCCGTCAGCGCGGGGGCGAACATGGGCCGCATCACCAACGCGGGTGGGGCGCGCGTAATTCAGATCGCCGGTAAACTGCTGTTCTGACTGACTGATGGGCCGCATGCCATCGAGAAACTACTGGATGCGGATCAGCACCTTGTTCGAGACCGCTTCGCCGGCCGCGAGCACCACCGCCACTTCGCGGCGTCCGGCGAGGGAGGCAGGCAGGCGCAGGGTGATCAGATCGATTCCCGGACGGGTATCTGAGGCAGGCTGAAGGCTGAGGATCTCGACGGGCTCATCAGCGATCTTCACGCCAAGCACGGAAGGATCCGAGGCGCCGCGCACACCGGTTGCCGCAAGCCGCAGCAGCGGCGGCGTGTCCCCGATGACGATCGGTCTGGGTTGGCACTCGGAGCCGGACTCGTTGCACGCAAAGGCGGGCGACGCCGACTCGACGCCGTCCACCATGAGGACGGTCTCGGCGAGCGCCGCACCGGCGCCGGTCTGGGCGGCGGAGAAGAGCCCTGGCGCCAGTGGTGCGACGGTCACAGGGGCCCGGGTTTCGACCGTCCCGTTAGAGAGAACGAGCATGTGCTCGCCGGGAGGTAACTGGACCGGAACAACAAAGGGAATGCGGGTGCCACGCCGCTCCAACAGGGGTACTTCGAAGGCGCCGATCCTCGCGGTACGCGCCGTGACGCTGTCCAGACCCTCGATGATGGCGAGCGACCCCGGAGCGACTGGTCCGGGGACCAGCGAAGCGGCATTCGTCACCAGCACCGGCAGCGAGACGCGCAAGACGATGGCGATGGACCTGGAGCTATTGGAAGCGTCCAAGGAGACGACGTTGAGACTGGTGGCGTACTCGCCCGGGGGTAAGCCTTGCGGAGAAACACTGATCTGGAAGGTTGCGGGCGTGAGGCCGCCCTGCTTATCCACGCGAAGCCAGGGGGCCGCGGAACTGGCAGGGGTCACGGCGGCATAGAGGGGCGTAGCGCCGGACGCCGTAAGGGCGAGGCTCTGCGGCGGCGGAGCCTCGACTCCAACCTACCGGTGGAAGGTGAGGGTTTCGGCACTGGTACAGATGGTTTCCCGGGCGAACCGCGGGAAGAGGTCTTCCACCGGCCAACGGGTCACGCGGCCAAACGCCGCGCGCATCTCGCGGTCGAGTTCGGCAAGGAACGCGTCGGCGCCACCTTCGGCGCTCGATGCTTCGCTTTAGGGCGGCCGCATGTTGAAGACGGCGGCGTAGGAGCGCCCGTTGGCGAAGGTGACCAGATAGGTGCGCGTGCCGGGGAGCGAACCGGAGTGCCAGTAACTGAACCGTCCGGCGGCGGGCCGGGCGTTCCAGCCGAGCGCATAGTAAGCCGAGGTGGTCTGGGAGACCGGAGCGGGAGGGCGGGCGAACATCAGGTTCAGCGTGTCGGGCGAGAGCAGCGAGGGCGCCCGGCGGCGGCCGTTGAGACCGGTGACGTAGCGCGCAAGATCCACCGCGGAGGCGACCCAGCCACCATAGGACTCGGCAATCTCGACAATCATGGAAGCCCCATAGGGACGGGGGACCGGTCCGGAGACGCCGGCAATGAGGGAAGGTCCGGCGGTGGCAGCGGCATGGTCGTAGTATTTGACCTCATCGGGGAAGCGCTGCGAAGCGAGGGTCCTGCCGATGCGCATGGCGGAGATGCCGAGCGGGGCAAGGATCTCGTCGCGAACGTAGGTTTCGTAGGTTTTGCCGGACGCTTTCTCGATGATGCGGCCCAGGAAATGATAGCCGAGGTTCGAGTAGGCGAAGCTGGTTCCCGGATCGAAATGGAGGGGAAGACCCAAGCCGTAACGAACCATGTTGGCGATGGTTGGCGCGGCGTTGGAGAAAGCGGTCTGGGCCCGGCGGCTGCTGTCAGAGCCAAAGGTGTGATGGAGCAACTGGCGTACGGTGACATTGCGGTAGCGGGCATCCAGTTGCCGGCCGGGGGCCGGCTGCAGATCGGGGAGGATGGTGAGCAGGCGATCATCGAGACCCAGTTTGCCTTCCTGCACCAGCTTCAGAGTGCCCACAGCGGTGATGGTCTTCGACAAGCTGGCGACACGAAACAGGTGGAAGGGCTCGGCGGCGATGCGGGCCTCGCGATCGGCGAACCCGTAGCCGTGAGCAAGCACGAGGCGTCCGCCATCGGTGACCGCCAGCGCTCCACCCGGCAGCCTGTACTTGGTCATGAGACTGACCATGGTGGTGTCGAAGGTTTCGAGCCCGCGGGCCGGTCACCGGAATGGAGGGTGACTGTGCCGGGAGCAGGGAGGCGAGTAGCAAGGCCATGCCTTGAAGTTTCATCGCAGACACATGGCGTAAGATCCCGCCAAACGGGATCATTTTCCAGCGATGGAATCAGGGCACACGCCGTGCGACCCAGGGGGAGGAGCCGTCCTCCCAACCGAGGGCGACGTTGCCTTCCATGCGGTCCTGGCGCGCCGCACCGGAGAACACGTAACGGAACTCCATGCCCTCGTGGCGGCCATGGGAGCGGATCTCGACGCGTTCGGCGGAGATCGATCCGGTAAGCGAGCCTTCGGGCACCACCGGGCTGCGATAGACGCCGCGCAGTTGGTTCCCATCGTGATCGAGGTAGAGGTTCCAGGTGGTGGAACCGGCAGCGAAGGCGATGGTCACTTCCCAGCGGCCGGCAAGGTTCGCCGCGGGCGGGTGCAGCACGGGCTTCGGTTTCGCGCCGGGCGCTTTGCGGAACTCCTCGACGAGGCGGTCCGCGACGATCGTGTGCTCGCCGGGGTACATGGCGGCCGGGCGGAGGACGAATCCGCGGCCTTCGCCTTCGGCGTGGGTCATGACCCGCGGACTGCCGGCGAGCAGGCGCGCACCGAGTTCGCCAGCCTCCAAGCCAATGCGGGCGGGGTCCCAATCGATCTGGAGGGTGGGGTAGTAGCTGCGATCGCGCGGCAGGACGATGCTGGCGGTGACACCGGGCACCTGCTGGATGCGCGACCGGATGTGCTCGAACCAGGCGAGCCACTGGCGATCCTCCGCCTCGCGGTTGCGGGTGGAGAACAGCGCTTCGATAGCGACCACCAGACCGGCGATCTCCTCCTTGCTGACTTTGACCGAACGTCCGAAGGTGATGTGGGGGGAACTGACTTGATAGGCCGCGCGGATCAAGTCCTGGCGGCCGAGCAGGACGCCGGCCGTCTGCGGGCCGCGAAGGATCTTACCGCCGCTGTAGGCGACCAGATCGACTCCGGCGGCGAGATAGGGATTGGGCTTCAAGGGGAGGTCCGCGGCGGCGTCGATGAGGACGGGGACGCCTCGCTTGTGGCACGCCTCGGTGTACTGGCGCAGCGTGAACGGAAGATTGGGGGCGAGCAGGTTGGCCTGGCCGTGGGCGAGCGCGGTATGCGGACCGAGGGCGCGCTCGAGCGACGCGAGGGTATCCACCTCGATCATGCGCAAGCCGACGGCGCGAACGGCATGATCATAGTAGCTGCGCGACCAGGCGGGTACGACGCATTCGTTCTTCATACCGCTGGTGTCGGGGAGCTTCTGCATCTTCTCGGGGTCTCCGCCGGCGACGCAGGCGGCGGCGCCGCACGTCACCGCACCGGCAGCGCCGGAACTCACCATCGCGGCCTCGCCACCGAGCAGAGCGGCGATGCGGGGTCCTGCCTTTGCCATCAACTCATCGATGTTGACGTGATAATGGCTGGCCTGTTCGACGGCGGCGATGACTTCGGGCAGTTGGCGCGAACCGCCGTTGATGGTGTAGGTGGAAGTGCAGTTGATGAACGGCTCGACGCCGAGGCGGCGGTAGACATCGGGTCCGGCGCCGCGGGGCGGGAGCGTGGGGGCGACGGCGCCCGTGGCCGCACCGCCGGCGAAGAACCCGGCGAGGCGCGCCAGGAAAGCGGAGCGGAACAAAGCACGGCGGCTGGAGGGAATGGCGGGGAGGGTCACGCAGCCATTATAGGCCCCCGGCGATGCGGCTTACCGCGCCGATTGGAGCCGGGTGTTGGCGAGGTCGAAAGTACCCTTGTGATTGGGTGTCAGGCGGAAGCGCAGGGCGGACCCTTCGCGCGGCGCGGAGATGATTTCGAACTCGATGGGGTGCTCCCGCCGCATGCCTGCGAGGGGCCGATCGGCGGCATCGCCACCGTGCATGTGGACGCGGCCTGCCCCAACTTTCTGGTGCAGGAGATCTGCTCGGGTGTGAAGCCGGAGATGAAAGAACTTGTGTGGGAAGAGTGGCTGGGATTCCCGGCCATGCGCATGGTGAACGGACGCTTCCCACTGCCCACGCGGCCCGGCCTGGGCTTCGATCTGGATGAAGCGAAGCTGAAGAAGTACCCGTTTGGCGGCACCAAGCCGATGGCGCGTATGTTCCACGAGGACGGTTCGGTGGCCGAGTGGTAGTAGCGGCTCGTTTCCGATGACGGCGGCGCGCGAGCGGGTACTTTCTACGTTGCGTGAAAGGATCGCCGCCTATGCGGCATCTCGTATAGGGAAGGACTTTGCCGAAGATCTCGCGCAGGAGGCACTGTTGGTCATCGAGTCCAAATACGCGGCGCTCGAGTCGGTGGACGACCTGTTGCCCGTCTCGTTCCAGATCCTGCGCTTCAAGCTGCAGGACTGGCGGCGCAAACACGCGCGGTGCGGCGAGCTCACCATGGCCGACGTGACCGAACTCGCGCTGGCCGACGGCGCGGCGAGTCAACTGGCGGTGCTGGAGCGCGAAGAACTGCTGGCGCGGCCACGCATGGCCATCGCGGCGCTGGACGGCCGCTGCCGCGACCTTTTCCGCCTCAAACTCGACGGCAGAACCTTCGGTGAGATTCAAACGGCGATGGGCGCGGCGACCCTCAACACGGTGTACACTTGGGATTTCCGTTGCCGCAAGCAACTGCTGGCGCAACTCGGCGAGGTGCGGCCATGAGCGACCGGGCTGAACTCCTCATCGGCGGTTGGATTGCCGGCACGCTTACGCCCGGCGAGCGGCGCGAGTTGCTCGACGCGGCCATGGCGAATCAGGCGCTTTTCGATACCCTGGCCGACGAAGAAGGGATGCGCGAGTTGCTGGCCGATCCGGCCGTGCGGCGGGAATTGTCGGCGTTACTGGCGCGGCCACAGGCTTCAGCGCCGGCGCGGGATTCGTGGTGGGGTTGGATGCGCCATCCCGGGTCGTTGGCTGCCGTCGGCGTGGCGGCCGTCCTGTTGGTGGGCTTGGTTGCGCTGCGCCCAGGGTTGACCGAGCGGGCGATGGAAGCCACGCAGTTGCCAACGGCCTACGTCTTTTTCGGCATCGAAGAAATTGGCGTTGAGATCGAAGATCCCTTAGGCCACGACGACAACGACCTGCCGCTGGGAGACATCTGCGAGACCATTCACCGCAACGTCTACGCGCTGGCGGGTCTAGAAAGTTCCCCGAAAGAGATTTTGCCCGAGGGGCTCTGATAGAATGAGAGGGTTACACACAGGAAATCGGGCTGTGGCGCAGCCTGGCTAGCGCGCTTGCTTGGGGTGCAAGAGGTCCCGGGTTCAAATCCCGGCAGCCCGACCATCGATTTCCTGCCCTGTGACAGTTGATCCTCGATGTTCGCGGCGTTATGCGGCGTTAGAGTGTAGGGGGGAGGCGCTGGTGACCACCGAAAGTCTGGCCGAATCGATTGTCGATCTCTCATTGCAAGAGCAGGAGAGTGTGCTTCGTTTCATTGCGCAACTGAAACAACAAAGGCTGGCCCGCCCGGAAGTCTCCTTTACAGACGCGGCTGAGGAATTCATGTCTCAGCACCCTGATCTGCTCCGCCGGTTGGGCCACTGACACGCTACGCTACGGTCGAAAAGGCCATAGCGATTCATGCCAAACTGATCGAAAGATTCGGCGGCTCGTTGGGTTTGCGCGATCTCTCCGCACTCGAATCCGCATTGGCGCGGCCGCAGTCAGGCTATTACTCCGACTTGATTCAAGAGGCCGCCGAGCTTTGGGAAAGCCTCTCGCAAAACCACCCGTTCATTGACGGCAACAAACGCATCGCTGTTACGTTGATGGCGGCATTTCGAAGAGTGAACGGCCACACCCTGGACTTCAATGATCAGGAAGCCTAAAGCTTCCTGATTGGGCTGTACGAGTCTGGCCGCATGAAGTTCGCCGAACTCGACGCGTGGCTGCGCCAGCACGCTGTGGCAAGCCGTTAACCCTCGCGCACCACTCGCCGCGCCGCGTCGTACACCATCCGTCGGCCGCGCACCAGCGCTTCGTCCGACATGATCACGGCCACCGAATGCGACAATCCCGCATCAATCGGCGCGTTCGGCTGCTGGCGCGACCGCAGGCACTTCAGCCAATTCAGCATGTGCGGATCGGACTGCACCTCGGGGATCGACGCGGCCTCGGCTGGCAGCGGGTTCTTCGCGCCCTTCGTCTCAATCGCAAAAGGCTTGCCGGACCAGTTCGAGGCATCCATCGTGCCGCGCGTGCCAAAAAACTTCAGGTAGTTCCCGTTGCCCGTGCCGAAGGCCGTTGAGTAGCGCACCAGGAAGTTGTCGTATTCGAGGATCGTCTCCACCGAATCCGGCGCCGAGTAGCCGTCGTTGCGGTACACAAACGTCCCGCCCAGCGTCACGCAGCGCTTGGGAGCCGCCGCGCCGGTGATGTGGTGTACCAAATCAATGAAGTGCACCATCAGATTCGAATGCGCGCCGCGCGAAAAGTCGCGATGGCCGAACCAGCCGGTGTGCTGCTTTTCTTCCCACGCGCGGTGCTTGCGCTGGAATAGAAACGCCCGCCAGTCCGTGTCGCCCTCCACCAGCGGCCGGTCTCCGTAGCCATGCCAGTAGGGCTTCACGCCGTTGCGCTCCTGCTCGATTTTGAAAACCGTGCCCAGGCCGCCGCCCCGAATGAACGTCTTGGCGGCCATCGAACTCGGGATACTCCGGATCTGCGTGCCCATCTGCACGATGCGGTCTGAACGCTTCACCGTGTCCACGCAAGTGAGCAGCTCTTTCATCTCCATGCCCAGCGGCTTTTCGCAGTAGGCGTCTTTGCCCGCGCGCACGGCGTCGGTGAGCATGATGGCGTGTTGGTGATCGGGCGTGGCGATCATCACCGCGTCGATTGCTTTGTCGGCCAGCAGTTCGCGATACGCCTTTACCTGCCGCGCCTCGGTGCCCGCCTGTTGACGAATCACCTGCGCGGCTTCTTCGGCGTGTTGGCGCCAGATGTCGCACACCGCGGGAAAAGCGACGTTCTCCTGCTCGCGAAACTCCAGCGCGCCCTTGAGCAGCGCCTGGATACCTCGATGCCCACAGCCAATCAGGCCGATCTGCACGCGATCGTTCGCGCCCAGCACGCGGCGGTAGGAAGCGGCGCTGAGCGCCGCGGCGGAAAAGAGGTTGCGCCGGTTCATCGCTATCGTTGTATCACAAGGGCTGCGAAGTGCGGGCTACTTCTTGCGTGGCACAAACTTCAAAGACGCCGAGTTCATGCAATAGCGCAGCCCCGTCGGCTTCGGGCCGTCCGGGAACACATGCCCCAGATGCGCGCCGCAACGCGCGCACACGTTTTCCACCCGCTGCATGCCGTAGGAGTTGTCCACGACATCCCGGATGTTTTCCTTGGCGATCGGCTGATAGTAGCTGGGCCAGCCGGTGCCGGATTCAAACTTCGTCTTTGAGTCAAACAACGCCGTGTTGCAGCCGATGCAGCGGTAGATGCCATCGCCGTGGCTCTTGGCGTACTGGCCGGTGAAGGCGCGCTCGGTGCCCTGCTCGCGCGTGACGTGGTACTGTTCGGGCGTGAGTTGCGCCTTCCATTCGGCGGCGCTTTTTTCCACGCGCTCCACTTCCACGGCGCCCGCGCCGACGCGGTTGCCCGCGTCGTCAAACTCCACGATCTTCACCGCTTTTTTCTTCTTCGCTCCCTGCGCCCACAACGCCGCGGGCGCGGCGGCCATTAACATCGCTGCGTCGAGCCGCTTCATTTCTTCACCAGCTCCGGCGTCAGCGTCTTCAGCTTCTTGATCTTCTGAGGCACATTCTGCATGACGTAGCCGTGGCCCGGGTTGTTGCGCACAAAATCCTGATGGTAGCCCTCGGCCGCGTAGAACTTCTCAAGAGGCACGATCTGCGTGACGATCTTGTCCTTGAACACGCCCGCCTGCCCCAACTGCGCCACGTAGGCGTCCACGATTTTCTTCTGCTCGTCGCTGTTGTAAAAGACCGCCGAGCGGTACTGCTTGCCCCAATCCGGCCCCTGGCGATCGAGCGTCGTCGGGTCATGCGCGGCGGCGAAGAACACTTTGAGCAACTGCCCGAACGTCACCTTCGAGGTGTCGTAGGTAATCTCGATGGCCTCGGCATGCTGCGTGCGGCCCTCGCTCACCACCTTGTATTGCGCGTCGCTGGCCTTGCCTCCGGAGTACCCGGAGACCACTTTCTCCACGCCCGCGACAGACTCAAACACAGCCTCGGTACACCAGAAGCATCCGCCGGCAAATACGGCTACGGCGCGGGTTTTCGCCGCGGCTTTCGGTGCGTCCACAGCAGGGTCTGGAAACGGTCCACTGGCCGCGAAGGCGAGCAGGGCAGCGATAGGCAACAACAACGGCAAGCGATACATTGGCGGAACCCTCCGGCTCTAGTATAGCCGTCCCGGGTCATACTTAGCGCTGGTTGGCTTTGAGAATTTTCTTTCGTAGCCGGATGGACTTCGGGGTGACTTCCACCCATTCATCCTCACGCACAAACTCGATGGCCTGCTCAAGGTTCAGAATTCTCGGCGGTACCAGCCGGATTGCTTCATCCGAGGTCGACGAGCGCATGTTGGTCAGCTTCTTTTCCCTGACGATGTTCACGTCCAGGTCGCTAGCGCGTGAGTTCTCGCCAATGATCATGCCCTCGTACACTTCCGTACCGGGCGTAATGAAAATCTCGCCGCGCTCTTGCAGGTTGTAGATAGAGTAGCCCGTCGCGGGGCCGCCGCGGTCGGCCACCAGCGAGCCCGTGGGGCGCATCGCAATCTCGCCCTGCCACTCGATGTAGCCATGGAACAGCGAATTCATGATGGCCGTGCCTTTGGTGTCGGTCAGCATTTCACTGCGCAAGCCGATGAGCCCGCGCGACGGAATAATGAACTCCGAACGTACGCGGCCCGATCCGTGATTGACCATCTTGCTCATCTTGCCCTTACGGGTGCCCATCTTTTCAATCACCACGCCGACGAACTGCTCCGGGCAGTCCACCGTCAGCATTTCGAGCGGCTCCATAATTTTGCCGTCCACCGTTTTGGTGAGGATTTCGGGCTTGCCCACCATGAGTTCGTAGCCCTCACGGCGCATCATTTCGATGATGATGGCAAGCTGCAGTTCACCGCGCCCCATCACCTTGAACGCATCCGGGCCGCCAGCCTGCTCCACTTTGATCGACACGTTGGTCAGCAGTTCTTTGTCGAACCGGTCACGCAGGTGGCGCGAGGTGACGAACTGGCCTTCCCGTCCTGAAAATGGCGACGTGTTGATGGTGAACATCATGCCGATGGTCGGCTCGTCGATCTGAATCTTCGGTAGCGGCCGCGGCGTATCGGGGTTCGATACCGTTTCGCCGATCGTGATGCCGTCCACGCCGGCAATCGCCAGCACCGTGCCGGGCACCCCGCGCTGTTCTTCCACGCGCTTAAGGCCTTCAAACGAAAACAGCTTTGTGATGCGCGTCTTCTGAATCGAGCCGTCGAGCTTGCAGATCGACACATCGTCACCGAGATTCAGCACGCCGTTGAACACGCGGCCGATGGCGAGACGCCCCAGGTAGTCCGAGTAGTTAAGGTTCGCCACCAGCAGTTGCAGCGGCGCTTCCGGATCGCCGGCCGGGCCGGGGATGCGCTTGAGAATCGTCTCAAACAGGGGCTCAAGCGTGGCGGACTCGTCTTCGAGGTTGTACTTGGCAATGCCGTCGCGCGCGTTGGTGTAGATGATGGGAAAGTCGAGCTGGTCTTCGTGCGCATCGAGATCGATGAACAGGTCGTAGACTTCGTTCAGCACTTCCTGAATGCGCGCGTCCGGACGGTCGATTTTGTTGATGACCACGATGGGCGTGAGGCGCGCTTCGAGCGCCTTCATCAAGACATATCGCGTCTGCGGCAAAGGACCTTCGGAGGCATCCACCAGCATGATGACGCCGTCAACGATCTTCAGCGCGCGTTCTACTTCGCCGCCGAAGTCCGAGTGGCCCGGGGTATCGACGATGTTGATCTTCACGTCGTGATAACGCACGCCGGTGGTTTTGGCGAGAATCGTGATACCGCGCTCGCGCTCCAGATCGTTGGAGTCCATCACACGGTCGGCCATTTGCTCATTGGCGCGATAGATGCCGCTTTGGCGGAACATGGCGTCCACCAGCGTGGTCTTGCCGTGGTCGACGTGCGCAATGATCGCAATATTCCTGAGAGAAGAATTTCTAGGTTGGGACATGAAGAAAAAAGGGGGGGGCGAGCCTCCAGTATAGCGGTTTATTGTAGGAAACGGTGGATGAGGCGGACGTTCCCCAGGAGCTTCGCATGGTCGAGGGAGGAACCCCTGCGGGGCCAAGAAATGCGCGAGAACGGCGGCAAGTGTGGGAGGCGCAGGAGATTCGCGGGGCGATTTTCGGGGTGGCGGTGTTTTTTTGAGGGG
>Ga0194122_10002847_pt1 | contig 18385 bp, 14 predicted proteins | sample TA2MahCa10mmetaG_FD_155487 | JGI IMG/M metagenome (GOLD analysis project Ga0194122, IMG submission 155487) | Freshwater microbial communities from Lake Tanganyika, Tanzania - TA2015021 Mahale Deep Cast 10m | ecosystem: Environmental > Aquatic > Freshwater > Lake | place: Tanzania: Lake... | reverse complement strand
GCTGGAGGCGGTTACCGCGGTGAACGAGGACGTGCGACATCGCCCCTATGCAGTCGTGCTATTCGACGAGATGGAGAAGGCAGGCCCCGACGTAAGCAATGTGCTATTGCAGGTGCCCGATGACGGTCGCCTGACCGACGGCCAGAGCCGCAGCGTGAACTTCACCAACACCATCATCGTAATGACCAGCAACATCGGCGCGCAGACGATTCTCAAGATGACTGAGAAGGGCGAGCCCGACGAGGTGATCTCGGCCCACGTGCGCACCCTGCTGAAGAAGCACCTGCGTCGCGAAATGCTGAAGCGCATCGACATGCCGATGGTCTTCCATCAGCTTCGGAAGAAGGATCTGGCCGACATCGTGGATATCCAGGTCGGAAGCCTGCGCGAGCGCCTTAAGGCGCGTGGGCTGGATCTGGAACTCACCCCTGCCGCAGTGAGCGCGCTGGCCGATGAGCGCTACGATCCCGCGTTCGGCGCGCGACATCTGAAGCGGGTGATCCAGCAGCGACTCGAGAACGAGATTGCGAAGCGGATGCTGGAGGGCAAGCTCACGAATGGGGATCTGGTTCGCGTCGATGCTGCGGGGCACCGGTAATTCCCTAGACTGCCCTTGGAACCATGCCCGTCCTCCCACTCGCTCGCCGATGCGATGCCCACCGGAGTATCGCCATTTGACACCGTCACGAAAGCTCGCGAGTCTGAGCGAGTGGGTCGTGAGGCATCCATATTGGTGTCTCCTCGCTTTCGCCGCGATCTTGGCGACACAGATCTCGCCACACTGGTTCGCCATGCCCGACTCGTTGCCCTACCTCTCCATGGCGCGAAGCCTCGCTCATGGCGAGGGCTTGCGCAACCTCGGTCGCGAGCATTGGATCTATGCGCCCGGCTACTCTGTGCTCGTCGCACCAGCGTTCTGGGTCTCCGACAGGCCCTTTCTCGTGCTCTCGGCGACCCAATGGGCGCTCGGCATCATCTACATGCTCGGCGTCTACGCTTGGGCGCGCCTCATCCGGCCGGAATCGGCGATCTGGGTTGCCGCTCTTTCAGTGCTTGGCGCCGCCTTCTGGGTGGTCTGTCGACAGACCTTGAGCGACGCGGCGTTTATGGCCACCATGGCATGGACCGCTTGGTGCTGTGCACGGATGCGATCGGCATCCTCCGCCCGATCGCTGATGCTGTGGGCAATTCCCACACTCATGGGTCTGGCGGCGCTTCCGATCATTCGTCCGGCGGGCGTGTGCCTTGCCGCAGGCTTCGGCGTGATGATGCTCCTGCGGGTCCAGAGGGACCGGACCGCTACCCGCTGGGTGGCTCTCGGTATTGCCGCGGCGATCGCGACAGTCGCTCTCTCGGGGCTCGTCCTGCTGATATCCAGAGAGTTGACCACCGCAAGGGCCAGCAACGCGCCGACGAATGTTGGCGGTTTCCTCGCCCAACTCAAGAGCTTCTCCGACACCTGGATCTCATCCATCCGATTGCGGATCACCGACACGGGCCGGGTGCTGATCCCGGGAATGTTCAAGGCATACGACACTCGCGATACATGGCTTGATCCAAACCTGCTGCTGTATGTTCCGATCACGTTCATGGCGATCGTCGGCTGGTTTCGGGTGACGGTTCGCACTCCCGATGCACTGATGCTGGCTGTACCGTTCTATGTCGCGCTCCATCTGCTCTGGGGCCTCGACCAGGGTGCACGGTATCTCGTTCCCATGCTCCCGGTACTTTGGATCGCACTCTGGGAAGTCACAAACCGATGGCCCGAGGTGCGACGCATCGGAGCCGTCTTGCTGATCGTGGCGCATCTGGGTGTGACGCTCGGCTATTGGTTATCCCGCGAATTACCCCGCGGTCGGGCGATGGCCGCAACCGAGGTGGTGGGTGACGAGATGGCGAGCCACATCCGCACCAGCCCCGGGGCCGTGGTCTGCGACACTGAGGCCAAGATGGCCGGATACTGGGTCTCGTTCGTTCTCGATCGTCCAGTCGACGAGCGTCATATCTCTCTAGACGCCGAGGTGCCAGGGGACTGGCTCATCGTCGGAGTTGGGATGCCCGTTCCGCCGGCATTCCAGGTCGTGCATGAGGCGGGCTCCTACCGACTTCTGGAGAGATCAGGTCGCGGCCCATCACCCTGAGGCTGGGAAGACGACGTGGGGCCCGGGTCGACCCGCCCGCCGCGGCCATCCGCAGGCCGAGCGTTTACACTCCGCTCGAACGTGACGCGAATCCAGCGAGACCCTCACGGGACGACCGGAGCATCGGTGCCACACAGACCACCTGCTGGACGCCAGCCCCGATGGACGGCCAGCTTCTGCTCGATGCCTGTGTGGCGACGCCCCAATGTGCGATTACCAGAATGCATCGACCGCTGCAGATCCCGCCCCACGGCTAGAGGACCCTTCCATGCCGAAACTCTCTCTTGACGATCAACTCCTCGCTGAACTCGACGAGAGTCCGAGCGACGCTGCTCGACGCCAAGCTTCCACCTTCGACCGGCAAACGGAGGGATATTCCGGCGGTGTTGTTCTCTTCGGTGCAGGCGGCCTCGGACGCAAGACGCTGACCATGCTTCGCCGGACCGGCATGGAGCCCATCGCCTTCACGGACAACGCACCCGCTACGTGGGGAACGACCGTCGACGGCTTGCCAGTCGTGTCTCCCGAGGACGCCGCAACACGATTTGGACCCAGGTCGATCTTCCTGATCACGGCCTATCGGGATGGTGTCAGCTTTAGCCAACTGCGCTGTCAGCTGCTTCATCTGGGCTGCAGGCACATCGTCTCCTTCCTGCCACTCTTCTGGAAGTATCCGGAATTCGCACTTCCGCACATGGCCATCGAGCTGCCATCGCGAATCCTCGAGCAGCGCGAGCGCATCGTCCGTGCATGGGGATTACTTGGCGACGATCGCTCGAGAGTCACTTTCCTCGAGCTGCTGCGCTTCCATCTGCGACACGAGTGCCTGACGATGTCGCCGCCACTGCCGATCCACTCCATTTATTTCCCGGAAGATCTGCTGTCGGCGGCGTCCGACGAGGTCTTTGTCGACTGCGGCGCCTTCGATGGCGACACGCTGCGATCATTCGTGGCGCGAAGCCCCACATTCCGAGAGGTGCTGGCCTTGGAGGCCGATCCGACCAACTGCTCGCGACTTCGTGACTACGTGTCGGGGCTTGATCCCGACGTCCGCCGAAAAATCCGAGTGCTGCACGCCGCGGTCGCCGAGACCGCAGGAAAGCTGCGGTTTGAGGGGACAGGGTCGATCTCCTCACGGGTCTCAGAGCAAGGCTCGGTCGAGGTGGACGCCTTCAGCCTCGATGAATTGCTGCAGGACGTCGAACCGACCTTCGTGAAGATGGACATCGAGGGCGCCGAACATTCGGCCCTGCGGGGTGCGAGGGAGACCATGCGCCGGAGCCGGGCGATCTGGGCCACATCCGTGTACCACGCAGTCGAGGACCTCTGGAACATTCCACTGCTCCTGAACGAGTGCATGCCAAACTGCGGCCTTGAAATCAGGCGATATATGCCCGAGGTATGGGACACGGTCCTGTACGCGATTCCCAAGAGCCGTGACGTGCGCCGAACGACGGAGAGAGGCTCTGGTGCGACGTCGCGTGTTCAGGTCGCAAGACGCCCATGTCCCGTCTGTGACGGCCGCCGCGTCGAATGCCTACACCACCAGACCTTCGTCGTACCTGACAGCTATCCGCTGCCGTCGGAGTATGACGTCGTCGAGTGCGTGGACTGCGGGATGATCTTCGCCGACTCGACCGCAACGAACGCCGACTACGCCCGATACTACGCCTCCTACTCCATCTACGAGGCCCCGGCGGGAACCCCCTCGGGAGGAACGCCAGAATGGGACAAGGCTCGCCTGAAGCGCGTGGCGGAATCGACCTCGCGTCTGCTGCCCCATCGCGATGCACGGATCGTCGATATTGGGTGCGCAAATGGGGGTCTGCTCGAGGTGTTCCGTGAACTTGGTTACCGAAACCTCGTCGGAGTCGATCCGTCGCCGGCATGCGTCGAGAACCTTCGTGCCCTCGGCTTTGAGGCGCACCTTGGCACGCTCGAGCATCTGCCTGAAGGTCTCGGCGAGTTCGATGCGGTGCTTGCGACAGCGGTCCTCGAACATCTCTTCGATGTGCGACCAGCTGTCGCCTCCCTTGTGAGCGTGCTGAAGGACGACGGGCTACTCTTCATCGAGGTTCCCGATGCAGGCCGGTATGCGGAGTTCCTCCAGTCTCCCTTCCAGGACTTCAACACCGAGCACATCAATCACTACTCCGCCGCGTCGATCCACAACCTCATGGCGCCACACGGACTGGGCCCTGTCTTCGAGGATCACCCGACCATTCAGGCGACTCCGGAGGAGAGGAACCCCTGTCTCCATGTGGCCTATCGACGTCGGCTGGGATCGCCTTGGGATGGACAATGGCTACGCGAGCGGGCTCTCCGGCAGGGCGTCGATCGCTACATCGCAGATTCGGCTCGGACCATGAGCCGACTCGACGCGCAGGTTCGACGAGTGATCTCCGACGCGCAGAATGAGCCGATCATCGTGTGGGGAACGGGTCAACTGGCCATGAAGCTGCTGTGCCACACGGTGCTGGGAACCGCCACGGTCGCGGCATTCGTGGATGGAAACCCGATCAAGACCGGAAAACGGCTCCGAGGAGTTCCTGTGATCGATCCAGCGGGCCTTCGGGACCTGCCCGACGAAACGCCGATTCTCATCACCACGATGCGTCGAGAACGGGAGATCCGTCACCAGATCATGGATCTCGGACTTCGCAACCCGGTTCACGGGCTTCAGGCCGACTGATCGAACGGACGTCAGCTGCGCCTCCTGATGTCGACATCCATGTCTCTCCGAAGCGCCAGCCCGCGGCAGATCAGGTACCTGTTCGTGGGGGCGTTCAACACCGCGAGCGGATTCTTCGTCTCGGCCGCCCTCTACTACCTGCTCGATCGCGTGATCGGCATCTACGCGGTGCTTGGTCTGTGCACGGTCTTGAACATCACCACGTCCTACCTCACGACGAAGCTCGTAGTGTTTCGGACGCCGGGCTGGTCCTTCGCCGAATATCTGCGCTTCTACGCCGTCGCCGCCGTTCCCATCGCATGCAATTTCCTGATCCTGCCGATCCTGATCGACGTACTGGGCTGGAACGCCTATGTGTCGATGGCGATCGTCACGATCCTGAACGTGATCCTTGGCTATCTGGGACACAGCCGATTGACGTTCCGAACGCCGAGACGACGCCACGAGACTCGAAGTTGATCCGCGCCCGCTCGACAACCAGCGGACGTTTCTGGACTCTCGTGTAGATGGCACCGATGTACTCGCCCAGAATGCCGATGAACAGGAGTTGGACCGAGCCGAACGCGAAGATGCCGATCAGCAGCGGCGCCACGCCCGCCGGATACTGGTACCAGAACATCAGCTTCAGCACGGAATAGATGATCGCAACAGCCATGCTGATCGCCGAGAAGGTGAAGCCCAGAATTGTGGCCAGCCGAAGGGGGACCTTGGTGTGGTTCGTGATTCCGAGCATCGCCACGTCGTACAGGGTGTAGAAGTTGTTCTTCGTGATGCCCCGTCGCCGCAGCGGCTGTCGATAGGCCACCGTCGTGTAATGGCAACCCGTGTCCGACACCAATCCGCGCGCATAGGGGTAGGGATCATCCAGATTCCGGAAGATCTCCAGAACGCGCTGGTCGTACAGCCCGGCGCCCGTTGCCTGCTTCACCAACTGGACATCCGAGATGCGGCCCAGAAACTTGTAGTACGCCGATCGCACCAGATACATCAGGGCCGATTCCGCGGATTCGGTCTTCACGCCGAGCACAACCTCGAACCCCTGCTCCCACTTCGCCAGGTACTCGGGGATGAGCTCTGGAGGATCCTGGAAGTCGGCCATGATCACGATGACCGCATCCCCGCGACACTGCAGCAGCCCGTAATACGAGGAACGCACCGCGCCGAAATTCCGCGCGTTCAGGATCACCTTGACATGCTGATGCTCGGCAGCGAGCTGACGGAGCATGTCGGTCGTTCCGTCACTCGAGCAGTTGTCGATAAAGATGTGCTCGTGCCGGTACTGCGGAAGCTTCTCAAACACCGCATCGATCGCCTTGTGAAGAGGACGAATGTTGTCTCGTTCGTTGAAACAGGGCGTGAGAATCGTGATCAACTTCAACGGACGGCTCCTTTGTGCGCTGCGACGCGTCCCCGCGATCCACACGGTATCATCGGATCAAGGTACACGGACGGCGGTCGCAGGCGGCGCCCTCCGCTTCCAGACCGTCAGGAGTCTGCCCTCCTCGAGCGGTTCGTAGTCCGCTCGGATGCGATCAAAGATCTCCCTCAGATACGCTCGACGCGCCACCCTCGTGGTCGCGAGGATCTGGGTCGTGCGATCACCCTGTGTTGGTGTCTCCGGGTTGATGAGGTCGAACTCGGCCGTCCGATGGATGTCCGTATCGACGAATATCCGGTCAGGCTTATCAATCTCGATCACCTGAGCGCAGCGGTCTACTTCGGTCTGGGTAGCAAGGAACGTCAGGATCTCGGGAAACGGCATGGCGCTGTAGTGACCGGACAGGAACGGGACGAAATTGTCATAGCGGGACAGGATGTGGATGCCCGGAGCACGCGCATGACGCGAGACGAGTTCGGTCGCTTCGGCGAAGAGCTCCTCCGGCATCGTGGTGCGGATCCGGGCCCGAGGGTTGGACCACTCATGGACCTCGTGGTTGAAGAAAACCCGTTCACGCCCAACCACTTCGATCGCGTAGCCGGCCGCCACGACGAGATTGCTACCGATGCCGACGATCATCGCCAAGGAGGTGAGCGTCTGTCGCAGGCCATGATCACCACGCGCGTCCAAGATGTCGAACAACGCCTTGAGATACAGGATGCCCGCGAAGGCGTAGACGATCGAATAGGCCAGCAGATGGCCGGGCAGGCTGCACCACACGAAATAGAAGAACGTGCCGAGCGCGTAGATCGTCGTCGCGATCAGGAGATACCGACGACTCACGGGAATCATGTCCCATCCAAGTGCCAGGGTGAACGCCGTCAGGATCATCGCAGCCATCGCGATGACGGCAACGCTCCAGTTCATTGGAAATCCCATGAGCCCCTCGAGGTAATAGACGAACATCGCGTCATAGAAGGGTGTGATTACCGCAAACGACAGCGTTGCCAGCAACAAGGGAAGCTCGACGATCAGACAGCGGCTGAGACGCTTCCGCTCGATCGCCCGATGGAGCACCACCGCGATCGTCACGGCCACGGCCAGAATGGCCCCCGTCATCGCGTTGTTGAGGATCGCCAGAGCGAGCCCTGCCACGAGCAGGATCAGCGTCGCGAGGTTGTCCCTTCGGAAGTGGGCGTGAAGCACAAGCAACACCGGCAGGTCGAGCAGATGGCGGATGGGGTTGTATCCGGGCGCCAGGCTGATGGCCTTGAAGCCGACCAGCAGGAGCCCGGTGACGCCCACGACCGTGAAGATGGTCAGCAGACGCGCGTCACGAAGGACCCACCAGACCACCGCGATGGATGCGGCGAGGTACACGCCATAGAACATGTAGAGGAGCGGCTGATACGTGTTCCACGAGATGCCGCCGCACAAGAGCATGAGCTGCTTCAAGGCAAGAAGATTGAGATACCCGTACTGCGAATTGATCTGGTCGGACGGACGCCCGAGGGCGAGTTCGTTGATCGGACCGAGAAGAAAATTGTGATGGTGAACGTAGCCGTACGCCCGCACCTGATCGTCGATCTGGGATTTATTCAGCAAGAGAAACTGCCGCTCCATATCGTCATAGTTGCGCTGGGCATAACCCATCTGTTTTATGTCGTTGAGCGCATACCAGGAGTCGAGTGCCCGCTGATCCTCCTCTGCCACCGTCAATCGAAGCCTCTCGAACTCCGACTCGGCGATCCTGCCCGTCGCGATCAGTTCTCCCGATTCGCGATCGAGCACGAAATTGCAACCGAGCAGACGCTCCTCATCGTTCTTTGGGGGCACGAAGAGGTCAAGCCGATCGGTATACGCAGCCAGGGATTTAGTCTGCAAGTAACTCAGCAGCGATGGCGTCATCTGCACCTTCACGGACGCGAGCTGCGAATGGGCTGGATCGCCTCCCCGATCGATTCTCGGGTCGTACTTGGGCATCCCGTAGAGGCTGTGCTCGTTGATGAAACGGAAGTTGTCGACCAGCACACGTTCTCCAGAAGCCGAATCCTGAAGATAGGTCGCGGCCGGAATGTCGTAGTAATCATCGTTGACCAAGCTCGGCCTGATGACGATGAATGGGGTCATAGCGAGGGCAAACTGAAGACAGACCACGACAAGAACGATGGATGAATGTCGCGTGAGCGCCACTCCGAGCCTGATCACTCGACCGCTGCAGCACAGGATGACGAACAACACCCAGCACCCCGCCGCCAGCATGAGAACTTTGAGTTGAACCGAGGGTGGAATCAAGACGAGCTCCCCGACGACCCACGGCAGGAGGTTGCACGCCGCCGCGATGGCGGCGTACATCATGAGCCGCTGCGGCCCATGAAACCAGTCGAGAAAGCTTCGGCTCGCGGTGCCGCGCGAGATGCCCCGCAGATGCGTCGCGCCGAAGCACAGATAGATGAAAAGAGCGGGACAGGCCACGACATAGGTCAGAAGCACCGACGGCTTCTCGGGAAAGACGAAGGGCGTGTTCCAGGGAAGGAATCGCGTAGGGAACAGGTAGACTCCCGCCAGAACCAGCGTGGCCAGAAGGCGACACAGCGACAGGAGACCTATCGAGGCGATGATGAGATGCGCGGCGTGCAGGCGAATGCGACTCATGCGTGGGGGTGCACCATCTTCGGGTTCATCATCGTTCGGATTGGCGGTGTCGGCGAACGAATGGAACGCTTTCCTCCCCGCGACTTTAGTGTATCGCGGCGGCCGATACGGCCTCAGGCTTCATGCGGGCAGAAGCCCCAACAGCGATCCCGGATTTTCGATGCTCTGGACGTCGGGTCGAAGGCTGATCACGGCCCGGGCCCCGTAGCCCCATCGTGCCAGAATGAAGGGCGCGCCGATGCCATCCGCGGACTCGAGATCGTCGAGGCTGTCGCCCACAATCACCATGCCTGCGGGCACGAGCGCGCGATTGAGCTCCTTGGCCCGTTCTGGCTTCGTTCGCGCGGCGGCTTCCCGTATTCCCTCCTCGGCACCGTGCACGCCGTCGAAGGCTTCGGACCAGCCGAAGTGCCGGATCATTCGATCCACAGCCGACTGCCGCTTGTTGGTCAGGATCCGAAGACGAAGCCCGGCGGTCCTGAGCGCCGCGAGCACCTCGTTCCAACCGTCGTAGACATGGCACATCCGGTACCCCTCCCGGTCGTACGAGTCGCGGTAGGCGGTCTGGATGCGGTGCTGTCGAGCCGGGTTCTCGTTCGGGGCTAGTCGTTCGATCAGGGACTTCAGGGGTGGTCCGACGACGTCGCTCGCGGCAAACTCCGGCACGTCCAGTCCGACCGCCTCGAAGGCGGTCCGCAGGGCCCACACGATGCCTGGGGCCGAGTCGACGAGCGTGCCGTCGAAGTCGAACCACATCTCTGAAATGACGCGTTTCATCGCTTGTTCTTAACGGCCCGTGGGCATCGCCCATCTACCTTGCCGGCCCCGAGGATCCAGCAAGCCCCGGACTCACGACTAAATCACCGCGGTCCTGCTTGGCACGGGCTGCGACAGACTGCGGCGACAGGGGTATGAGCATCTCCGCCTTGAGTTGCTCCAACGTCAGCAGGGGCGTCATGTCCTCCAACGGCATCGACAGCATGGATCCGTCGGCCTGCGGCATCGCCGCGGCCTTGGGGCCCAGTTGCTCGTCTGTCGCGACCCGGAGGTCGATCAGGCATGGCCGCGGCATTCGGAGCGCCATCTCGACGTCTCGATCGCAGGTCACCGGGGATTCGATCCGCCGGAACGGAAGATCAAACGCGGCTGCGACGCGCTCAAGATCGGGCATCCACAACCCGTGTGCGGGATCGGTTCCGATGAATCGTCCCTGGAAATAGTTCCGCTGCGTGTTCCGGATGGAGCAGTAGCCGCCGTTGTTGAGCACGATCACCGAGATCGGCAGCGACAGCGCACGGAGCGTCGCGAACTCCTGCAGGTTGAGCATCAGGCTGCCGTCTCCCTCGACGCAGATCGTTGGAGCCGAGCCTGCGCCGAGGCAAGCACCTATGGCCGCCGGCAAACCGTATCCCATCGATCCGAGACCGGATGTCTTGAAGATTCGCTGCCCCTCCTTATTCTGGAAGCCGAGATAGAAGGCCTCCACAGCCAAGCCAGAGCTTCCCGTGCCGAAGATCGTGCCGGCCAGCGCAGCCTTCGAAATCGCCTCAATCGCCTGCTGGTGGGAAATCGCGGAAACCCCCGGCTTGACGTCGACTCGGTAGCGACGCTTCCAAGAACCGCATCGCTCGAGCCAGTCCTTTCTGGCTTCGGATGGAACGAGCGGCTCCGAGTGACCAGCCTTCCGCAGAAGCGCCTCGATGAAGCGACCGGAATCAGCCACCACCCCGAGGCCTATGTCCATGTCGAGCTTCTCGATCTCGCGCGCGTCGATGTCGACCACGATCTTCGCCGCCGCCCGGGCGAATCCACGGGCGTTGTAGGCCGTGATCACGTTGTCGATCCGACTGCCGATCGCCATCACCAGATCGGCGTTCTGAAGCGCGAAGTTCGGGGCGCGCGATGCCACCACGCCTGGACGACCGATGGCGAGCGGATGCTCCGCCGGCAGCATGTCGAAGGCGTTCCATGTCGCGACCACCGGTATCTGAAACGTGTCCACCAGGTTCCGGAACCGCGTCGCCGCCCCCGACAGGCGGATTCCATGGCCCGCAAGGATCACCGGCCGCTCGGCGGCCTGAAGCATGACGAACGCCCGATCGACGACGTCCGCCGATGGGGTCACGGTGACGCCCGTCGGCGAGACCGGGTGCGCGAACGGTTCCAGCGTCGTCGGATCCACCTTCGCGCCCTGAACATCCAGCGGGACGTCGATCCAGACCGGGCCCTGACGGCCCTCGAGCATCGCGTGAATCGCCTGCTCGAAATCCCTCCGCACATCGACTGCTCGCTCGATCGTAGTGGCGAACTTGGTGCAGCCTCGCACCATCGGGATGATGTCGACCTCCTGGACGCCGGTCTGCCTGAGCGGTCGACCACGAAGCCTGTCCGCCGTCTTGACCTGCCCGGAGATCACCAGAAGCGGCACGGACTCGATCCAGGCACCCACCACGGGGGTGACGATGTTCGTCGCCCCCGGCCCGGTCGTGACCATCGCGACACCGAAACGTCCTGAGACACGTCCATGAGCCTCGGCCGCGATGCCGCACGCCTGCTCATGATGGCAAGGAACCGCGCGAATTCTAGGTTCGAGGGCAAGGGCATCATTGAGATGCATCGCCCCCCCTCCTGGAAGCATGAACACCTCGCGAATGCCAAGTTCCACCAGACGACCAACGAGGTAGTCGGCCACCCGCATCGGTCCGAATCGTTTCGCGTCGGACATGTGCGACTCACTCCATCCAGTGCGTGAGGTGCGTCTTGCGGTTCCTGTTGGCCGAGACGGCGGGGTCCGTGTAGAAGGAATCGTCGCTCAGATGCGTCGAGGAGATCTCCTCGAACACGCACCCGTCGACCGAACGCATCGCGTGACGCACACTACGCTCGACCGTCAGCACGTCGCCGGCCCGAACCTGCTGCTCGACACCGTTCAGGGTGACCGTCATGGATCCATGCACAATCACGAAGGTCTCCTCCTTCTGCCGGTGGAACTGCTCGGGATGCGCCTGACCAGCCAGAAGCACGAGGATCTTCTTGCAGTATGCCCTGTTCACGATCGTCAGCATCGTAAGGCCGAATTCCCCGAAACGCTCAAGCCCATAATGATGCGACAGTTCGAGATCAGCCTTCCCAGGCACGCTCGCGCCGCTGTCGCGGAGCAGTCGGCGCACCGCCTCGACGTGCCGCAAGACGATCTCCCTGAGGTTGTTCACGACCACGTTCGATGCCAGCACAGGCTCGAGAGCCTTCAAGGCATGCTTCAGCTCATGCCGGACGTACTTGGACCATTGATTCGCCGTCACCTGTCCGGCCGAGGCGGGAAACGCGAGCAAGACGTCACCACCACCGAGCACGTGCCCCGCGGGCAGATCCTTGGTGACGAACACGCCTCTCTGCAGCGAACCCAGCGAGTCGAGCTCGGCAGCCGACGGAACGACGCGGCCGTCCGGCCCAAGCATCGCGAGTGCGTCACGACCCGCTGCCAGCCACGCCGAGATCTGCCGAGGTGACGCCGAATAGGCGTTGTTGGGATAACAGTCGGTGGGGAGTCCGACGTGCTTCTCGACCACCGTCGCGCCCTTGGCGAGCGCAAGCATGATGCCCGTGGTGAGATCCGGCGACTCGTGCGTCGAGAATCCGACCCTGACGCTTGGATAGCGGTTTCGAAGCACCTCCACCTGCGCGATCGCAAGCTGGTCGGCACGTGTCGGGTACTCGGCAACGCAGTGCAGGATGGTGAGTTGCTTGCCGCGATGCTGGAAGAAGCTCACGACCGCGTCCATGTCATGCAGGGAAGCGCCCGCAGTGGAGGCAACGATCGGTCGGTCCGTCCGCGCAATCCGCTCAAGCAACGGCCAATCCGTGAAGGAACACGACGCGATCTTGATGACGTCGATCGCCTGCACCTCGATTCGATCGACCGACGGCTCGTCAAAGGGTGTACACGCGGTCTGGAATCCGCACGAACGCATGGTCTCGAGCAGCAGATCGAACGCTTCCACACCGAGTCGCGTCGACTCGAACCTTTTTACGTACTTGACGTCTTCGCGTCCCTTGAAAGCCGGATGGATGAAGGAGTCGAGGTCCCGATACTGGAGCTTGAAGGCGAAGCAAAAAGTGTCCCTGAACGGTTGGACAGCCTCGCCGAATGCCCGGATCACCTCGACTCCATGGGCGACATCACCCATGTGGTTGTTCGCCATTTCGAGGATGATGAGCGGTTTCTGGATGGTGTGCGACATGATTCGTTCCACTTGAGAAGGAGTAGGATCCCGAAAACGGTCCGCTGGAGCTTCGCGGCGGGATGCTACACCAACGATCACGCTCAATCAGATTCGAGCCTACGTCGCATCATGTGTGCGACTCGCGGGGCAAATTGGGTGCAACACATCCAATCCGGCGCTCCGGAGATTCGGTGCCGCGTACCATTCACGACGAATCCGATGCTTCCAATCGAGGAAATTCGACGCTTGGTGTGCATCACACCGCAGCTTTGGGAGCCACTGCATGGTCGCACGGTCCTCTTCACCGGTGGAACCGGCTTCATCGGAAGGTGGATGGTCGAGACACTTGCGGTGGCGGCCGACGAGTTCTCCTTCGAGGTCGAGGTCATCCATGCTGGACGAAGACCGGTGGATGCCGGTTGGATCGTGTCTCTTCAGGCGCTCGGCATGCGGTTTCGTGGCCTGCAGGCGGACGTTCTCCATCGCCTCCCGGACATCGGCAGGTCGGCGTTCCTCGTGCACGCCGCGACCGACGCAAGCGCGAAGCTCAATGCGGAAGATCCGGGAAGGATGCTCGACACCATCGTGCAGGGAACTCGAAATGCACTCGAGTGGGCTGGTCGCGGACAGGTCGAACGATCCCTGTTCCTGAGTTCGGGTGCGGTTTATGGAGGCGGAGTTCCCGGATTTGATCGACCCGAGGACCTGATGACGGGACCGGACCCCCTTTCTCCCAGCTCTGCGTACGCAGAGGGCAAGCGCGTCGCCGAGCAACTCTGCGCGATCGCCTGCCAAACCGGTCAGGTACCTCACGTTTCGATCGCACGATGCTTCGCCTTCGTGGGTCCACTGCTGCCCTTGGACACCCACTTCGCCATCGGCAACTTCATCCGCGACGGGCTACAAGGTCGCCCCTTCGTGATCCGGGGTGATGGGACGGCGGTTCGCTCGTATCTCTATGCCGGAGATCTGGCGATCTGGCTCTGGACGATCCTGCTGCGGGGGGGTTCGCTCCGTCCCTACAACGTTGGCTCGCATCGCGGTGTCACGATCCGTGAGCTCGCCGACATCGTCGCGAGCCGCTTTGACGACGCGGGAGCCATCGAGGTGATGGGTGCGCGTTCAGCAGGACCGGTCGATCACTACGTACCAAGCACGGCACGTGCTCGCGCCGAACTGGGACTGGAGGCGTGGACTTCGCTCGAGATGGCGATCGATCAGACCATCGATTGGTACCGCTCGCGAACGACGCGGGAGCGGCGCTGAGCCGCCAGTGACGCCGAAAGCTGCTTCACCGCGTCTTCAGGGCGGCGTGAAGAGTCTCCGAGACGAAGTCGAGTTCGGCCGATCCGAGGCCCGGGTACACCCCAACCCAGAAGGTCTGGTTCATGACTCGATCGGTGTTCACGAGCCCGCCATGAACCCGGAACGATCGGCCGGCCATCGCGGGCTGGCGGATCAGGTTGCCCGCGAAAAGCAGCCGCGTGCCGATCCGTGCCTCTTCGAGACGCTTCAGCAGATGCATGCGAGACACTCCGGCGGACTCCCGAACGGTGATCGGGAAGCCGAACCAGGATGGATCGCTCTCCGCGGTCGCCTCGGGCAGGATCAGCGCATCCTCGAGATCTTGAAGTTGTTCCCTCAAGAAACTGAAGTTCCGTTTCCGCGCCTCGATGAACTCGGGCAGCCGATCCATTTGGGCGAGTCCACACGCCGCTTGCATGTCCGTGATCTTCAGGTTGTATCCGACGTGCGAATAGGTGTACTTGTGGTCGTACCCCTCAGGAAGATCGCCGAGCTGCCAGCAGTAGCGCTTTCCGCACGTATTGTCCTTGCCCGGTTCGCAAAAACAGTCTCGACCCCAGTCACGGAATGATTCCGCGATGCGCTTCAGCTTCGGCTCGTTCGTCAAGACCGCACCCCCCTCTCCCATCGTGATGTGATGCGCAGGGTAAAAGCTCAGCGTGGCGATATCACCGAAGGTTCCAACGAGTCGCCCCTTGTAACGGCTTCCAAGCGCGTCACAGCAATCTTCCACGACCCATAAGCCACGCCTGCGAGCGATATCCGTGACCGCATCAAGATCGAACGGATTACCGAGAGTGTGGGCAATCATGATCGCCTTCGTTCGTGGTGAAATGGCTCCCTCGATGCGCGAAACATCAATGTTGTAAGTAGGCAGAGTGACATCAACGAACACCGGCACCGCCCCGAACTGCATCGCTGGGAAGATCGTCGTCGGAAAGCCCGCCGCCACAGTTAGGACCTCATCCCCCGGCTTGATCGCCCGATCACCCAGCTTCGGTGAGGTCAGCGTCGAAAATGCGACCAGATTGGCGGATGAGCCAGAGTTCACCGTGATCGCATGCCGCACTCTAAGGAATCGCGCGAGCCTGCGCTCGAATTCGGTGTTAAAGCGACCTGTGGTGAGCCAACCATCCAATGAGGCTTCGACCAGGTTGCGAAGTTCGGCCGCGCCGAGCACCTTGCCGGAGGGGGGAATGGGCGTGCTGCCAGGAACGAAGGCTCGGGGGGCGAATTCAATAGCCGCGAAACGATCGACGAGTTCGGCGATCTGGCTGCGAAGCTCGGCCTTCGCGGCCGATCCATCCATCTGAGGCAAGGTCACGTTCATCGGCTGAATTCCTCAATCTGACGAAGTGTGAAGGTACGCATGTCGGTTCCATCACGAAAAGCCCTGTGCCAATCCACGATCCGGCGCAGGCACTCGTCGAGGCCCCACCGTGGCCGCCAACCAAGTCGGTTCGTCGCCTTCGCGATGTCCAACTTTAGGAAGCGGGCCTCATGCGGATGCTCACCACCATCCAGGGTCCAGGACGCCCCGAACCCCCATTGCTCCGTCATTCGCTCGACAATCCATCGGACCGGACGGGCGTCCCCGGCATCGGGTCCGAAATTCCAGGCTTCCGCGAAGTCTGCACCTCGCTCAAGGAGTCGTTGTGCGAGGAGAAGGTAGCCGCCCAAAGGTTCGAGCACGTGTTGCCACGGGCGCGTCGCGTGCGGGTTGCGGATTCGCACAGGCAGCCCGGCATCGATCGCACGCAGGATGTCCGGAATGAGGCGATCTCGTGACCAGTCTCCGCCCCCGATCACGTTTCCTGCCCGAGCCGACGCGATGCCCACACGATGCCGGGCGTTATCCGTCGGTCGGAAGAACGAGTTTCGAAACGAGGCCGTCACCAATTCTGCACATCCCTTGCTGCTGCTGTATGGGTCAAAACCTCCCACAGCGTCGTCCTCAGCGTAGCCCCGATCCAACTCGCGATTCTCGTAGCACTTGTCACTCGTCACCACGACGACCGAGCGAACGGAGGGAATCTGGCGGACCTCGTCAAGCAAATGAGCTGTTCCCATCACATTCGTCGAGTACGTACCGATCGGATCCTCATACGACTCGCGCACGATGGGCTGTGCAGCCAAGTGAAACACCACCTCCGGCGCTGCGGAACGGACCGCTCTTTGCAGCGCATCGCGATCTCGCACGTCACCGATCGTGGAGCACATCCCCTCCGCGACGCGGCCAAGCTCGAAGAGGGATGGTTGGGTGTAGGGCGCGAGTGCGTACCCATGTACCTTCGCACCGAGTCGCTGCAGCCAAAGGCCGAGCCAACTTCCCTTGAATCCAGTATGCCCGGTGAGGAAGACGCTACGTCCGGACCAGAACTCGTTCATGACCACTTCTTCCAGGGCGCCCTGCCAGTCAGCCAAAGCTCCTCCAGCATCAGCCTGTCTCGCAGGGTGTCCATCGGCTGCCAGAAGCCATCATGCTGGAAAGCATGAAGCTGTCCCTCTTTGGCGAGAGAGTTGATCGGGTCATGCTCCCAGATGGTCGAATCGCCCGGGATCCGCTCGATCACGGAGGGCTTCAGCACAAAGAAACCACCATTGATCATGCCGCCATCTCCGCGCGGCTTCTCGACGAATCCATGGACCGAATTGTCGCTGTTAATCGCAAGTGCACCAAAGCGGCCTGGGGCGAGCACGGCCGTGACGGTGGCCTCCCTTCCATGGAAGCGATGGAACTGAATCAGCTTTCCAATATTGACATCACTCACGCCGTCTCCATATGTGAAGCAGAAATCATTGGTCGGGTCGAGGTACCCGCGAACTCGCCGCAAGCGACCGCCAGTGGCGGTTCCGTCGCCGGTGTCGACAAGTGTGACCTTCCAAGGCTCGGCGAAACGGTGATGCACCTGCATCGAGTTGGTCTGCACATCGAACGTGACGTCCGAGTTATGGAGGAAGTAGTTGGCGAAGTACTCCTTGATCATGTAACCCTTATAGCCGCAACAAATCACGAAGTCATTCACGCCGTGCGCCGAGAAGATCTTCATAATGTGCCAAAGGATCGGCCTTCCTCCGATCTCAATCATCGGCTTTGGCCGCAGGTGGCTCTCCTCGGAGATTCGCGTTCCTGTTCCGCCCGCCAAGATAACTGCTTTCATGCGTGGGTCCTCATGCGTGACGTCATCACCTAGGTGACGAACATGCTACCGATTCGGGTTGCGACTACATCCCACAAACATGCATCGCGGCAGGCATCTTCGCGAGTCCTCCATCATCCCTGAGCACCCAGAGGAACCTTTGCCCAAACATTCTTTGATCGAAGTGGCAGTACTTGGTCGCACGTTTGAACTGAGTCTCATTGCCATCCGATCACGCACCGATCACCAATAGCTCGGCCACGCTCGCCTACAGCGTGACTAGACGAAAGGTTTCGAACTCGGCGGTCCTCGTAAACAGGTCAGCGTCGGCAAAGACATGCTCGATGTCGGCCCTGTGTACACCCAACAAGGCCACGGCCTCCATGCATGCTGTTTCCTACGCGACACGCCAAGACCGGTATTTGCCGCCCTTGTCTAGTACCAGCAGCCAAGGGGCGATCTGTCTGGCTGTTCTTGATCCTTGCCAAAGGTGCGAATCAGCGCGATCAGGCCATGCTTCATCTCCGCCGTGGGCATGCACTCGGCGCTGATGGAGCTGATCGCCTTTAACTTAAGTGCACGCTCAAGCATTACCACCAACTGGAATATCGACGATATTGAGGCGAACCAACGCCAACCTTAGGAAGGATTCGCTGGCGTCGGCACAAGCTGCAGCCACTCCTCGTTGCCAAGGATCTCCTTCAGTTGATCGCGGGCGCGTTCGGACGCTTCCTTCGCCGCCTTCGATTGATCCCGCCGCTGCGTCATCTCTTTCGCCACTTGCTGAAGGAGCGGCGACGGCGGGTTCATCTGCCACGTCGATGGATCGTCCGCCTTCAGGCGCTCCGCGA
>Ga0194122_10002833_pt1 | contig 18442 bp, 16 predicted proteins | sample TA2MahCa10mmetaG_FD_155487 | JGI IMG/M metagenome (GOLD analysis project Ga0194122, IMG submission 155487) | Freshwater microbial communities from Lake Tanganyika, Tanzania - TA2015021 Mahale Deep Cast 10m | ecosystem: Environmental > Aquatic > Freshwater > Lake | place: Tanzania: Lake... | reverse complement strand
TCGCTTGGCATCACGCTGCCGACCTCGTCCTTGACCGCGTCTCCGTCCGCACCGCCCAGATGCATGACGACCGCGTATCCGTTCGACGCATTGAAGACCGCCTGGCCATTCGATTCACTCTTGGCGTTGGGCTGGCCCCAGTGCATCGTCAGCGTTTGCCGCGAGTTGCCTCGAATCACCGGGATTCGCACCCAGACGCAGGCTTCTCTGCCAGCCGGGTCCCACTGGTCAATCTGATAAGCCAACGGCTGGCTCTCCGCCGAGAAACGAATATCCGAACCATCCGCGTTGGCTTGCTGGAAATCGAAGGTGTCCTTGCTGAGTCGCACGAGAGCCGGAAACCCTTCGACGCGCGCCGACTCCGGCAAGTCCGCGCCATCAGGCGTCGTCAGCAGCACCAGCGTCCCGCGATGTGTCCACTCGGCGTACTGAGCGAGAGCGACGTGTGGCATTGCAGAGAATACCAGCACCAGGAGGCTGGAAAGCGCAAGGCCGGTTTTGATAGGCGTCAGCCGATGTTTCAGCGTTGAGTGTTGTTTGGTCATTGCTCGGCGTCCCTTGGTTTGATGTATTGCGATGCGATCATTGCCGTACTTCGAGCCTGCCTTCAATGGACTCGGCGAACCGGACTTCGCTTCCGGGTCGGGCGCGGAAGAAGAGTTCGGGTTCGACTCCTTCGCATTCGGAGAGGAGTCCGCCGCTGGCGGTCTCGATGACGTCGATTCGCAGATAGAGCGGCATCCGGCAGGCGCGGCCTTCGTGATGGGCGAAGGCATGCGGAACGGCGGCAACCGTTCGGTCTCCCAACTGACGCACGATAGAGGGCGGGTCGGCGAAGCGGAGCGAACCACCGCGCTCGGCATGCACCATGATCTGGCCGCTAGCCGGGAGCTTGTGAACGCCGTGACTGTAATCGCCGCCGAAGTACGCGAGCGACCATTCGCCGTTCGTCTGAATCTCGGGGAGAAACGGCTGCACCAATTGAGCACCGCGCTGGCAACGATTCGCGAACTCGGACTGAAAGGCGCAAGCAGTCTCCTGATCAGGCAGCAATTCCAATCCCGCGCCGGCGGCCGACACGGCGGGCTTGATGACTGCGGCGGTGTGTCGTGCGACGAACGTTTCGAGATCGAATGACTCACCAACCGGGACCAATTGCGTGGGAACAATCGGCACACCTACCGCCGCAAAGTCGAACAGGTAGCGCTTATCCATCAGCCAAAGCATCACCGCCACTTCGTTCTCGACGACGACCCCCGTTGCGCCGAGCTGTCCGAGCCAGCGCAGAAAACTCTGACGCCGCTCGTCGCTGTCCATGTAATCCCACGGGGAACGGATGATGAGGCGATCAAACTGATCCGCCAGTCGCGATGTTTCCGCTCCCCACACAACCGCCGAGACCTGGTGCCCCCGTCGCCGCAGTTCATTGACCAGCAATTGGTCATCGGGAGTCAACGGCGGCTCAGTCGGAATGAAATCCGGTTCGGCCGCAGTGGGAAAATAGTCGGCCAGCTTTTCGGCTCCGCAAGTGACGATGCCGATGCGTTGAGACGACTGCGTGTTGATTGACAGGGATCTACTCCTTTTTCTGCTATCGATCCGTAGACCGGCATTTCCGTCCGCAGGCAATCAACGCCGATGCAATTCCGGCGAATGGCCAGAGCCGAACTGCGGATGAATTCATTTGTCACTCATGCGCTGTTTACTTCGTACCGCTCTTCAACAGTTCGACCATCGCGTGGCCCATCGCCTCGCCGACATCCATATAGACCTCGGCCTTGCCGCCGTAGTGGCCATTTCCGCTGCCTCCTTGAGCCATCGGGTGGGTGTAGACCGTGGCGACGTTACCTTTGAACTCGGGATACTTGCCCGACGTGCCGTCCACGGCGAGATGAGCGTTGAGAACATCGGCCGTTGGTCCGCTGCTGCCTTTCACCGCTTCACCCAGGGTGCCGCAGACGAATTTTCCATTGGGGGCGTTGAATTCCTTCCGCAGCGCTTTGATGAACGCGACGAGGTTCTTTTCGTAATGGGCAGCATGACCAGCGTTGCCAGCGTCTCGCTCCCCCTGCCAGAAGAAGAAGCCGGCGACCTCGTAACCCTTCGCTCCTGGATAGTGCTTTTCAAGATCAGCCAATGCCTTCTTGGCGTCGCCGATGTCAGAGTCCCATTGCTTGCCGGCATACCAGTCGATCGGTTTGCCGTTCTTGTCGACCCACGGAGCGGGTTCGGTCTTGAGCCCCTTCGCCGGGTCCATTTCCCAGAACTCGGGTTTGTCCTTGTAGCCGGCATAGACTAGCTTCTTCTCCACGCCTGCCTTGTCCTTGCTGACGAACTCGGAACGCTCGCTTCCCGGCGGCAGAAGATCCCAGCCCAAAGCCCGATTGCCAATGCAGCACTTGAGGATCATCACGGGCGCGTCGATCGCATTGCCAAGCGGATGTCCAATCCCGTATTCAGGTCCGAGCGTGTTGCCGCTGACGTTCATCCATTCATTGTTCAACGGCCCCTTGCCGGACATGTAGCGCACAAACCGAACGTCCTGTCGCACCGTCCAGTCGCCCGCGTCATCCACCAGATATTGATACTTCTTCTTCTCCTTGACGGCGTGCTCCAAAGAGATCTCGCCGCCTTTCACCTTGCCCAAGCCGACCATATTGGACTGGCCGAGCAAGATGAAGACTTGGACCGGCTTGGACATGTCGGCCGGTTTGCCATCCGGCCGCGGAATCGTCTTTGTGTCGTCCTGCGCGAATGCCGTCATCGCGATGACGGTAACTGCAACGGTTGCCAGCGTGAATCGTAGGAAAGACGTTTTCATGATGTCTCCTGATGTGAAAAGTTTTGTGATGAGTTGCAACATTTCATTTCGTTCTTGAGGACTTGAGTTTTTGGGCTTGAACAGGAGGAAACAGAAGAAACGAAGAAAAGCCATGACTCGGCTCTTCGCTAATCTGTTTACTCCGTTCCCTTCCGCTGAATGTCCTCGTCTTCCCGTTTTGTTATCGCCTCGCGCCCGGCCAGTTGTTCCACCAATTCTTGAACTGCCGCCATTGACTTGCGAGGAAATCTCGCTGGCTAGTACTGAGTCGGTCGGTTTCGTTGAAGTGGAACGAATATTCCTCGTGCCCTTCGAGCACCATGAGTTGCTTGTAATACAGTACGAGGTCCGGGCCTTCATCGAACGTGGAGAGGACTCGCAACGCGTCATCGAGTTCTTCCGCCAGGATTCGGGCGGCGACATCGCCTTGCGCGGCCTGCTCGCACAGTTCGATCAGCCGCAGCACTGGTTTCGGCAACGCGTTGCCGACGCCAGTGATCGCTCCGACAGCCCCGCAGTGGACGAAGCCGTGGAGCACTTGCGTATCGACTCCGACCATCAGCGACAGCGAGGGATCTCCGCTGGTGATGTGCTCGGCGGCGTAGGTCAGCGATTTTGCTCCACCGAATTCCTTGAAGCCGACCAGATTCGCATGCTCGCGTCGCAGATCGAAGAACAAGTCAGCCCGCGTTTCAAAGCCGTAGTAGGGGCTGTTGTAAATCACGGCCGGCAGGTCGCCGCCCGCCTTGAGCACGCCGGCGAAGTGAGCCCGCTGCGCCGCTGGTGACGTGCCGCGCGACATCAGACGCGGAATGACCATCAGTCCCGCGGCACCCACGTGTCTGGCATGAGCCGCGTGGGCCGCGGCGCGCTGCGGGCTTTGTGCTCCTGTCCCCACGACGACTGGCACGCCCGCCTCCACGAGTCGCCGCACGCCTTCCTGACGCTGATCATCCGACAGAAGTGGCCAGTCTCCCATCGAACCGCAGTACACAACCGCTCGCATTCCATCCGCGATGAGTGACTGCGCGGTTTTGACGAGCGCGTCGAAATTCGGAACACCGTTCCGCGAGCATGGAGTCATGATGGCGGGAATACAGCCACGAAAAATGGAATTGTCAGGCATATTGGCTTTCTATTGCATGAACGAATGCGAACCGGATGTTTCACGCCACATCCACGACGCGCGGGCCGATCACGTCGCTGCACGGTTCGATGCCGAGTCCTGGCGCAGTTGAGGCTCGCATGAATCCATTGTCCCGCTGCGGAGCGCCGGTCGCGTTGCGAACGGTGACATAACTGTTGAAGTCGGTGCTCGTGAAACGAAACTCTTCGGGAGTGCTATGAGCCAGGTGCGAGATCGCGGCCGTCGTGATATCGCCGCCCCAACTATCCTCCAGCGTCATCGCGATTCCCATGCTGACGCAGAGATCGCGAACCTGCTTCGTCTTCGTGAGACCGCCGAGCTTGCTGATCTTCAAGTTCACAACGTCCATCGCCAGGTCCGCCTTCGCTCGCAGAAGCATGTCCAGTCCATCGACATTCTCGTCCAGCACGAACGGATGGTCCGTGTGGCGTCGTACCGCCAGACACTCTTCATAAGTAAGACACGGCTGCTCGATGTAAACGTCAACGCCGCGAACCGCACGCGTCACTCGCATCGCCTCGTGCTGAGTCCAGCCGGTGTTGGCATCGGCGACGAGACGGTCAGTCGGTTGCAGAATCTCCCGCACTTGCTGGATGCGCTCGATGTCCTGATCGGGATCGCCGCCGACCTTCAATTGAAAGCGCGAGTACCCCGCAGCACGATAGCCCGCGACGTTCCGAGCCATCTCTTCCGGCGACTGCTGCGAGATCGCTCGATAAAGCCGCACGCTCTCACCGTAGCGGCCTCCCATCAACGCGCATACCGGCAGGCCCGTCGCCTTGCCGAGAATGTCCCAGCACGCCATGTCGATCCCCGACTTCACATACGGATGTCCCTTGAGCGCCGCGTCCATCCGGTGATTCAATTTGGAAAGCTCACGCGGATCGAAGCCAATCAAATGCGGTCCGAGTTCCTTGAGTCCTGCCCGCACTCCTTCGGAATACGCGGGAAGATAGAACGGCCCCAGCGGACAGACCTCGCCGTAGCCGACCAGTCCACATTCCGTCTCGACTCCGACGATTGTGCTGTCGAATACCGAGACTGACTTTCCGCCCGACCACTTGTACGAGCCTTCGACAAGCGGCAATTCAACGCGATGAGCAAAGATGCGGGTAATCTTCACGACGGAATCTCTCCGAAACTGCTATCATGGTTTGAGACACAACTAACGCACCAAGGCGATTTTAATTTAAGTGACGAATCGCGTTCTTGTCTTGGAATCATCCCGTACCGTGAAAGCGCGCACAAAACCGGCCGAAACCGTCCTGTCGTGCGACATGAGATCGGTTGATCTGCGCACGTTGCAGGCTTTGTTCGACTTGGCCCCGGACGTCGCGTTTTTCGTCAAGGACTCGAACGGACGTTATCTGACTGTGAATCAGTCGTTGCTCGCTCGCCATGGACTTCGTCAACCCGGCGACGCCATTGGCAAACGCCCTGCCGATATCTGTCCCGGCGAGTTCGGCCGCATTCCCACCGAGCAGGATCAACGAGTTCTTCGGACAGGCAAGCCGCTTGTCGAGCATCTGGAGTTGCAATGGTATCGCCCGCGCGAACCGGTGTGGTGCCTGACCACGAAGCTTCCACTCCGCGACAAAGACGGCCGAACGACCGGCATCATTGGTTTCTCGCGAGACGTTCGCGCGCCGATGCACGCCGACGACATCCCGCAGGCGTTCGCCTCAGCCATCGCCCAGTTCGAAGAGGGTCCAGCGGACCACTGCTCGCCCGCAACACTCGCTGAGCGATCTCAACTGTCACTTTCGCAATTCGCAAAATTGACCCGCAGAATCTTCGGCCTGACCCCCACGCAGTTCATCGTGAAGACCAGAATCACCGCTGGCTCTCGCTTCCTCCTCGAAACGGACAAACCGATTGCTGAGATCGCTCAGCTCTGCGGCTATCAAGACCAAAGTGCCTTCACACGCACTTTTCGAGTGGCCACCGGACTCCCCCCGCTGGAATATCGCCGCCAGGAACGATTGCTTCGATGAGGCATGACAAACGGCCAAAGCTTGCCTCGACAATTCTTTCTCGCCTGATCCGCTGCATCAACAGCAACGTTCAGCGGCGAGATTGTGAAATTCGACACGTTGGCAAATCTCACCTTCGCCAAATCTCGAACCCTCTCGATGCCTAAAATCACACACCGAGCAACCTAGTAGAGCCACCGGCACGTCCCGGAGTGAAGTCGGACCGGGTCTTCGATTAGCCTGAAAAACGAACGGGGCCATCCTGAAGGATGACCCCGCTTCATTAAATGACCTGTCGTTGGTTCGGGTAAACGACAGAAAGCTCCTCGACTTGGACTCGAACCAAGAACCTAGCGGTTAACAGCCGCTCGCTCTACCGATTGAGCTATCGAGGAATTGTCACGAACGCGGATGATCGTGAATGAGGCGGGCTGTGTACCGGATGCCACAAGGTGTTGCAAGCCTTTCTGCGATTCGGTTTTGACCATCAAACAACGGCCGGTTCGGGTTTGAGGCAACGGCCGATTTCTCGGACGGCCTGGCGAAGACGTTGGGTGTTCTCGACGATCGCCAGACGCAGGTAGCCTTCCCCTTCTTCGCCGAAACCTCGGCCGGGGCTGACGGCGACACCGGCATCGTTGAGCAATTTCATCGCGAACGGAATTGAACCCATTTCGGACCACGGTTCGGGAATTTTCGCCCAAACAAACATACCGGCTTTAGGAGCATCGATGTCCCAGCCTTGGCGGTTGAGGCCGTCGACCAACGAGTCGCGGCGGTGTTGGTATTCCACACAGAGTCGTTCAATCGCCTCGTCGCCGTGCCGCATCGCAACGATCGCGGAGATTTGGATCGCCTGGAAGATGCCGTAGTCGTAGTAGCCCTTGATCGTACCGAGCGCCCGAACCATTTCTGAATTGCCGCTGCAAAAACCGATGCGCCAGCCGGCCATACTGTAGCCTTTGCTCATCGTCGTCAGTTCCACGCCGACATCGATCGCTCCGGGAGTCGCCAAAAAGCTGGGAGCCTGATATCCGTCGTAGCAGATGTCCGCGTAGGCAAAGTCGCTGATAACCAGGAAGCCGTACTTCTTCGCCAGCGCGACCAGGTCGACATAAAAGTTTTGCTCGATGCAGGTGCCGGACGGGTTGTGCGGGAAGTTGACGATGACCAGCTTCGGCTTGGGGAAAAGGTGCTCGCAGGTGTAGGCGATGTTGGAAAGAAACTCTTGCGGGTTGCGGACGTCGAGCGCGATCACGTTGCCGGACGCGAGCATTACGGAATACGAGTGAATCGGGAACGTCGGCGCTGGAACGATTGCTGTGTCCCCCGGTCCCATCAAGGCCAGGCACATGTGGCTGAAGCCTTCCTTGGAGCCGATGCAGGCAATCACCTCCGATTGCGGATTGAGCGACACGCCGTACTTTCGGTCGTAGCGTTTGGCGACTTCTCGGCGCAGGTTCTCGACACCGTTACTGACGGAGTAGCGGTGATTCCGGGCGTCGGACAGCGCCTCGATCATCTTATCGATGATGAACTGTTCGGGTGGGTCGGTGGGATTACCCATGCCGAGGTCGATCACGTCGACGCCGTCTTGTCGCTTTTTGTGCTTAAGCTTGTTGATCTTGCCGAAGAGGTACGGCGGCAGACGCTTGACGCGGTCGGCCACCGGGATCTTGAAAGGCTCGTCGGAAAAAGACGCTTCGGTTTCACTTCTCATAGTGGCAGGGAGCGCAAAGTGAGGCGAGGGAATGGAACCAGCCAAGGTCGGGCACGGCTCCGCAGACATTGGAGGGTGAACGGATTCTACCAATCTGTCGATTGATGAGAAGTTCGTCGTCGGCACCGAAGACATGCACGCCTCAAGATGACGGAAGTCGGCGATTCAAATCATGGGACCGCAGCCCCCGTAACATTGACCGGCAATGCTTCGTGATCAGCAGACTTTGGAATGATTACTGGGAAGTGGCCGTTGATCGTTTTGGCGTTGTCCGAGTTGCGGGTTGTCCGATTTCATCGTTGTCATTGCTGGTTGCGGTGGCTGGTTTCACGCTTTTGTTGTTGGCTGGCCCCTTCGCACTGGCCTGACGGATCGGATTGGCATTGTCCGAGGCCGAGTTGATCTTCGAGGCTGGCCGGGTTCCAGTGGGCTTTGTGCCATCCGGTCGAGCGACGTTCGTAGGCTTCGATCCGCCGGTAGCCTCACCGGTGTAGTAGTTGTGAACCTGCGTTTCTTTTTTCAGATTGTCGAAGACAATCGCGACCTGTTCCTGAGTCTTTTGCCGTTTGATTTGATCTTCGAGTTCCGCCTGGATCTCCTGATCGAGTTCTTCAACAACCGGTTTCGTGCGACCTTCGCACTTCAAGATGACGTATCGCTGTGCCGCGTCGTCAAGCTGCACGACGGCGGAGACCTCGCCTGGTTTCAGTTTGAAGGCAGCCGTTTCGATGTTTGGGCTGCCAGAGTGTCGTGGAATTGGCGGGACGCTGCCGTCCAGCGACTTGCTGGATTGGTCAATGGAGAATTCTTGGACGTACTTTTCAAAGTTTTCTGGGTCTTCCTTGGCTTTCTGCCAAGCCGCCTGAGCTCGCCTCAAATTGTCACACAGGATCATGCGAACCTTGACGCGCGGGCCGTACTCGCGTTGAAACGCTTTATCGACTTCCGCTTTTGTGACTTGGATCTCAGTGCCCGCGAGTTTTCGCAAGGCGAGCATTGGCCAAATGACGTCTCGTTGGTACTGCGTCGGGTTGATGTTCCGTTCGGCCTGCAGCATTTGCAGGTATTGCTCGGTCGGAATTTTGAATTCAGCGGCGATGCGCACAATCTCTTTGTTGACCTCGGCGGAGGTCACTTCAATTCCCCGGGCCTGGCAGGCGAGTTGAATTGTCGCGCGATTGATCATGTTGTCGAGCACTTCTTTTCCCAGCCGTGCCACGCATTCCTTCGCGACCTCGTCATCGCTGATCGTGAGCACCTTGCCATCCAGGCTAATCCGGGCGGCAAAATTATTTTTTTGCGCGGCAGGCGACGCAGCGGAGGGCGTTCCCGTCTTGTTCAGTGAAACCTTGCCGGACGTGCCGTCCTTCGCGCTCGCGCGAGTTCCTTGCTCTTCGGCGGCAGTGCCCGGCGAGGCGCGGAAACACTGAAAGATGATCGCGGCTCCGAGCACAGCGGCTCCGGTTCCGGCGGCGACCCACAAAATTTTGGAGTGCGAACGAATCTGACCTGTCATGGCTTTGCATCCCTGCCGCCATGTGCGGCGTCTGTGTACGAGACGATCAGCCGATTTCCCCCGGCCGATTTGAGGCGGCGGGTTATAGGCCAGCCTCGAAAAACGGGTCAATGGGTGTTCGCAGCAGGGCAAGGCGTCGCAACCGCCCCCGCATTTCCTCTGTGTTATTTGCTCTTCGGCGGCGATTCCGGCGACTTGCGGCGCGGAGCGTCGAGGTAGCGAAAGCCAGCGTTCGGGTTGTTCTTGTCGAACGCGAAGGCATCAACATTGTCGAGGAAGTGTTTCACGTAAACCAGCGGGATCGCGAAGCCCAAGCCCTCACCGAACAGCACTTTCATGTTGGTTACGCCGATGACTTCACCGCGTGCGTTGAACAGCGGTCCGCCGCTGTTGCCCGGATTGATTTGCGTCGTCGTTTGAATGTAGGTCAGCCCCTCGCGATTGCGGTTCTTCGTGCTGACGATCCCTTTCGAGACCGAGCGTTCCAGTCCCAGAGGGTTGCCGATCGCGAAGACTTCTTCCCCTTCCTTTTGGTCGTCGGCCTCGGATAACAAAACCGGCTTGAACACCAAATCTTTTTGTTCAGGGATTTGCAGCAGAGCCAGATCGAGGAACTGGTTCATGGCGACGATCTTCACCTCGTCGATGCGCCGCCGAGCGTATCCGCCCTTCGTATCCTTCATGAACAGCGTCACGGCGATGCGAGTTTCCTTTTCAATCACGTGGTAGTTCGTCACGCAGTGCCCGCGTGCATTCACGATGAACCCGGAGCCGAGTCCGCCCGGCGTTTGTACCAGCACGACACCGTCGCCGAATTCGTTGGCGAGTTCTTTGACCGGCTTCAGCGGCAGTTTCGCAACCGAGTACAGGTCACCCTTTTTGACCTCGGCTTTCGCTCCGACTTTGTCGAAGCTGGCTGACCGGGACTTGATGCGGTCGGTCGGAATCTTGAGGACATCGACCCCGATGTCGATCACGACGATTTCCGCACCGTCTTTGAGGATCTCCCCCTCAATGCGACTGCCGTTGGTCAGTTCGATGACTTCGGCGAATGAAACGGTCGCGGTCAGGGCCACGATCAGGCAAGCGAGCCTTCCAGAATGACGCGGCATGAGTTCCCTTTTGAATGCAGGTTCACAATCAAAATTACGGTTTGAATTTCGGATGGCAGTCGTTGCAGGACTTGGAAACTTTGATGATCCCTTCGCCGTACAACGCGAAGTTGCCTGATTTGGCGGCCTCGGAGATTTGCTTGCCCCCTTCGATCAGCGGCTTCGCGAAGCTGGCGAATTCCGCATCGCCGTCCCAGCCGAATCCTGGTTCGGACAGGATTGAACCCAAGAACGTGAGGACCGCTCCTTCTTGGGCCGTCTTATCGGCTTCCTTCTTCAGGATCGCCTCGCTGGAGACGATGGACTTCAGAACCTCTTCCGATTTCTTGATCCGCTTCATGATCGCGACCAAGTTGCCACCGACCGCATCGCCAAAAGCCTTTTCGGCTTCGGCATCGGGCAAGCCAGCCGGCTCGGAGCCTTTCAGGATGTCATCGATCTTTGCAAAAGCCTCCGAGACTGCTTCGAAGCTGTTCTTGGTCTTTCCATCCTTTGACAATGTGATTTCGCCAATCTTCCAGGAGAGGTCACGAACGTATTTGGCGTTCTTCTTCCAGGAGACTTCATCCGGATGCTTCGAGGCTGCGACAGCGAGTACGGCCAACGTCGCCGCTTCGGGAGCGATCTCCAGCAGGCTGGAGTTGTAGGCGGTGACCGACGCGGTCTTACCTGCCAAATAATTGCGAACGTTCTTGATCTCGTTGGTCAGCGAATCTTTGTCGATGAGGTCTTTGATTGACGCTCCACCGCCGGACTCTTTCGGTGTCTCCTTTGCAGGTGTCGTTGTCTCTGCAGTCGAAGTTCCTTTAGGGGCATCGTTTGTGGCAACGGCACTGTCTGGCGCAGTTCCCGTTTGAGTGTTGGCAGCGATCGTCAGGGGCTTGTCAAAGAAGACATCGTACGGAATGCCGTCAATCATCTTCGGACCGCCGGCGCTGCCTTCGGCTTTGATGCCGTCCGACTTCGGGCGTTTTGATTCACTCTGGTTTGGGTTGGACTGCGTTTCATTCGTGTTCGCGGTCCCTTTGGCGACTCCTTCGCTCGAGCCGCCGCACCCGGCGATCGAGACCAACAAACCGCACACCCCGGTGAGCAACACGCCGCAGCAACATCGCTGGAGGGACGATGACAGGTTCATGCAATGGTTTCCTCAAAAGATTGCGTTGGCAGGATTATGAAGGCTGAGCCTGCGACGACGCAACGCCGTGCCGTCGACCGGACGTGGGCAATCGGTCTATAAATCGCAAACGAGCGGCACGAATGAAAACCTCCCCAGCGACTCTTCCCGCAGTTCACCGTATTGCCGAGTAAATCGGATCATTGTCTGTCCGCTCCCCGAGTCGCCGATCGGGATGATGATTCGGCCTCCCTCGGTCAGTTGGTTCAGAAACGCAGCTGGCAATCGCTCGGCTGCGGCCGTCACGACGATCACATCGAACGGAGATTGCTCCGCCCAGCCAAGCGATCCGTCCTCCAACTTGGTGCAAACGTTTTCAAAACCGAGACGATTTAGTCGCGGCGTTGCAGTTTCCAGCAGGGCTGGCCATCGCTCGATGGTGAAAACCTCCTTTGCCAAGCAGGCCAGCACGGCGGCTCCGTAGCCAGTTCCCGTGCCGATTTCGAGGACTCGTTCGTCGCCATGCAACTGCGCCGCTTGAGCCATGAAGGCGACCGTGTACGGTTGCGAGATGGTCTGGCCCAACTCGACCGGCAATGCACGATCGTCGTAGGCGTGCGATCGCAGCGGCCCGGGCACGAACTCCTCGCGTGGGACTCGTTGCATCGCGGCGAGCACACGTTCGTCCGAGATGCCACGTGCTTTCAAATGCTTCTCGAGCATTCGGAGTTTCGAGGCGGCAAGGTGATCCGAAACGGCCATCGACATCCGACTCCGATCAGGATCAAGTTTCGTCGGAGTGCATCACTTCCGCATGGGATTGCAGTGCGGATGACTCTGGCTGCCACTTGTCGAAGAAGGCAAAGAACACGGCGGCGAAGACACATCCGAACGCCACGAGGTAATTCCACTTCAACGACTCACGTAGAAACAGCATCGAGAATCCGCAGAACACCACCAGCGTGATCGCCTCTTGCATGATCTTGAGCTGTGCAACCGGGAACTCGCGATGTCCAATCCGATTGGCCGGCACTTGCAGGCAGTATTCAAAGAGCGCGATGCCCCAACTGACGCCGATAGCGATCCAGATCGGCCCGGTCTTGATCTGCGGCCACTTCAGATGACCGTACCACGCGAACGTCATGAAGATGTTCGACAGCGTCAGCAACAGCGTCGTCCAAAAAAGAGTCATAGCCGATCCCTCGCTTACTGAGAGTACCACCGAATGAGTCTGGGAATCTCGTCCATCTGGGCTAGCGTACGGACACGTTTACGGAAACCGAATGAGCCGAAGATGGGGGAGTACCCGTGATGATGGTCAGAAATCGTCAACGCCTGCGAGACATCGTCGGCAGTGAGTTGTGTTCTACCCTGGCTGGCGGCAAGCCATCGGGCGATCCACATCGTCGCTGGGAAGATCAACGCGAGGCTCTGAAATCCTTCGACCAATGGAACGCCGTAGTACGCCGGCCCGCAGAAGTGCAGGCCTTGGACCTTCACTCGGAAGTAGCGTGTCCAAAGCTCTTCGCTCTCGGCTGGAATTCCAAATGATTGTTCGAGCGACTCGAAGGAGACCTCTCGAAAGATTGTCTGCAACGGCGGGGTGTTGCCGATTCCGCGAGCGAACTTCGTCGCCGCGCGAAACAGTTTCCAACGGCCGCGCCAACCGGACGCCAGATCGGCGGCAGTGTCTTTGCGAGCGTATTGCGCGGTCAGCATTCGAAATTGCATTCGTGCGAGTGCGCCCGGAGGACCGCCAGTGAGTTTCCATTGTCCTTCCGCCATCGGCAGGCCAACTTCGTGGACCGATTGACGAATGATGTCGAGAAACTCGGTCAGGAGCGTGCCGCTGAGTTTGTCAAAGCGGCTTTCGCCGACGATATCTAGCCAGAGCAAGATCAGTTGCAGTTTGACTCCAATCGAAGCAGTCGTTGATGCCAAGTCATAGTCGATCGCATCCACGAAGCGACGGAAGTCTGGCCAATCGACTCGCTCGCGCGCGGATACGGCAGGGGGAGGGGTACGCTCATGGCCTTCGGGGACGATGGCTCGCGCGAGTTGCTTGATCTCGTCCGCGTTCTGTTTCATCGAACGGCCACGATTGGCGACAACCGACGGACAACTGAATCGCAGGCTGACCGTCGCCTGCTTGCCCGCGGGATGAACCGCATACGGGTAGATGCGACACGCGAGCGGTTTCGCGGCCTCGCCAAACTTAGCATGAATGCGGCAGAGTCCTTGCTCGTTCAGGAACACACAGGCTCCGTCGGCTTGATGCGCGAGCCGATATCGCTTCGCCCATGGTGGCCCGCCTTGCCGCTCGAACAGCGCGTTGCCGGTTGGCGTGCCATCATTTGCAGTCCAGCCTTGAGACAGGATTCGCTGCCGTTCCTCCTCAGTGACTTCGATCGCGTGTTGCCGACAACAACCTCCACAGTTGTGACAACTCCAGTTCTGAATCGTTGGCAGGGTGAGCGAGATGGCCATGATCGTGCCTCAACGCTCGACCTTAGCGAGTGGCGTGCGTGGCGGCGACCATCTTCGCCGCGAAGTCGCCAATGTCACGCAGCACGTGAAGCGTGGCCTCTGAGTTGTTCGACAGGCGTTCGAGTTGTCGCACGATCGCCGAACCCACAATGACTCCGTCGGCCAAGCCACGCAGCGTTCCGACTTGTTCCGGCTTGCTGACTCCGAACCCGACAGCAAGCGGCAGACTCGTTTTGCCGCGCAGACGCTTGAGTTGGCCAGAGAGTTCTTCCGGTAGTTGATCTCGCGCGCCGGTCGTGCCGGCGATCGAGATACAGTACACGAAGCCGCTGCCGGTCTCGGCGATGCGGTCCTCTCGGACGGGAGTTGTGGTTGGTGCCACAAGTTGAACGGCATCTAGCCCAGCCTTGCGAATCTCGCTCGCGACTTCACCCGCCTCATCGGCGGGAAGATCAGGGATGATGAGTCCAGAGAAGCCGGCCGTCTTCGCGCCCTCCACGAAGGCCGCGGTTCCGATTCGGAAGACGATCGCGTAGCTGACCATCGCGACCAGCGGGGGGATCTTGCCGCCATCCGGACCGCTCGTGAGTTGTTGGATCCCGGAGAAGATGTCGTTGACTTGCAGGCCGCGGGACAATGCTCGTGTGTAACTGGCTTGAATCACTGGGCCGTCAGCAATCGGATCGCTGTATGGGAAGCCGACCTCGATCAGGTCGACACCTCGGCTGGCAAGTTCACGGATCAATGCCATCGACGTCGCGACGTCAGGGTCACCGACGGTGACGAATGGCATGAAGGCCATATGGCCTTGAGCCTTCAAGGCCGCAAACGTGGCGGCGATGCGTGTCGGTGTGGTCATGCTGTCCTACGCACCCGCCTTGCCGACTTCCATGACGCTCAGCAGGCCGCCGATCGAGAAGACGAAATTCTTTTGGTCGAGATGTTTGAAATCGCCGCTCTGGTCGATGTGCGAAAAGATGATCTCGGCCTCCGCGACCAGTCGTTCGCCGACATGAGCGGTGACTTCGACCGAGCCACCTTCCGCGCTGTCGTTTATCAGCTTGGCAGTGTAGGTCAGCGTGTCGCCGGGGACGACGAAGCCGTGGTAGGTGACGTTTGGAACTTTCGCCAGGATGACAATGTGTGCAAAATTGTTCTTTTCGCCGAGCAGGATGCCGCCCGTCTGAGCCATACCCTCGAGCATCAGCGACCCCGGCATCACCGGGAAACCGGGGAAATGGTCGTGTAAATGCTCTTCGGCCAAGGTGACGTTCTTGATCGCCTTGGCGTACTGACCGCTTTGCAGTTCGGTGAAGCGATCAATCCAGAACCAACGCATGAGCAACCTTTAGAGTGCGGCTTGACGCCGATTTCCTCTGCGGCCGAGCCGCGTTCTTTCGTTGAGACATTCACGAAACAAAAACGGCTCCGCCGCAATCCAAAGCAGCGTCAAGCCGCCGCAACCCCAATCTAGGCCGCCAATTTTCGCTGCACGAATTTGATGAGCATCTGGACGGTGAACATGTCTTTGATGTTCTCGACCTTCGGATCCTTGGCGAAGGTGTCGATGTCGATGTGCGGCACTTTCGTGCGCAGAGCGGCGATCCCTTCGGCGGTGACGAGCCCGTCTTTGACAAAGCCGGCATCGGCCGACGCAAGATCTTCCGGGAACAACTCACCGCGCGGAATCTTGATGCTGAAGTTCTTTTCCAGTCGAAACACGATGTCGAGAAAGTCGATCGACTCAGCACCGAGATCAGCCTCCAAGCGTGATTCGAGCGTCACCTCGTCGTCATCGACTCCCAAAGCGTCAACCAGGGTGTCACGGACCTTCGTGAAGATTTCGTCGGACGTCATTCCAACCTCTCTTGGCCTGTCGCGCGGCCGGCCTGTTTCCAGCCAGCCTGCCGCTCAACGCAGCCGAACCGTTCTCGCAGTTCGTCACGGCCACCGGCCTCGCGAGCCGACCGGCAACCACCCACTATGAATCAAGAACCTCGGCTTCCCAGGAAACCGGGGTTCTGGACACGCTCCGTTATAATCCCGCTCCTAAAGTCAATCCGCCATCGACCGTCACGACATTACCCGTGACGTAGGACGCTCCTTCGCTGGCGAGGTATAGCACCGCTGCCGCGATGTCTTCGGGTTGACCGAGTCGTCGCAGCGGAATTTGCTTTTTGATCGTGTCTTCGGCCGCATTACGGATCGCCTCGGTCATGTCGGTCGAGATAAACCCCGGAGCAATCGCGTTGACAGTAATCCCACGGCGACCGACTTCGTTAGCCAGGCAGCGAGTGAAGCCTTCAATGCCCCCCTTGCTGGCCGCGTAATTCGATTGACCGGGATTGCCGAAGTTTGCCGCCACGCTGGAGACATTGATGATCCGTCCCGAACGAGCTGACATCATTGGCCGAGTCACCGCTTGGCAGTAATTGAAGACACTATTGAGGTTCGTATTGATGACGGCGGACCAGTTTTCCGCGGTCATTGTCGCCAGCAGTCCGTCTTTGATGATGCCGGCGTTGTTGACCAGAACGTAGATACCGCCCCATTTTTCGCAGATTTCTTCAACGATCCGATCGGCGTCCGACTTGCTGCTGACGTCGGCCTGGTAGCCGACAATCTCATGTCCCTCGCTCTTGAGTTCGCTGACCAGGGCGTCGGCAGCAGTGGAATTGGAATGGTAGACAAACGCGACCTTGGCTCCAGCACGCGCGAGCGCTTGCACGATCGCCTTGCCAATGCCTCGGCTGCCGCCTGTCACCAACGCCACCTTGCCGGACAAACTCATGCTGAACCTTAATGAGACATTGGAGGAAATGGTTTCTTTTCGGTCACTTTGGCAAGCGTCTTGAGGCCAATCAAGCCGTTGGACTGTTCCAAATTTGCGCAAACTGTTCTCGCAGACGAGCCACGAGCATTTCATCGGTCTTCGCGAGACCCGGATTGCGGTCGCGCAAATTGATTCTCTGCAGGACGATTCGAGCACTCACTGCCGACTGTCCGTCGACTGTCCCCTCTCCCTTGAAGGTGCATTCCGTTTCTTCGAGTTTGTGAATGGTTGAGGTCACGGTCAAAGTCTTTCCGGGCGTCACGAAGTTGTTGAACTTCAAGGCCTTAGCTTGCTTGAGCGTGATCGTGCTGAAGCGGAAATCCTCCGTGTGCCGCAGTAGCCAAGCACTGGCTTGAACCAGCGACTCGACCATCATGACTCCTGGCAGAACCGGGAATCCGGGGAAGTGGTCTTGCAGGTATTCCTCAGCCAGCGACACGTTCTTAACGGTCGTGATCGACTTCCCCGCTTCGAGAGCGATGATGCGATCCACTAAGGAGAATTTCATGAAGACACCGTCTCGGACAAGATCCGCCAGAACCAAAGGGGGCGGAGTATATTGGGCGCGAAAGAGTGCCTCAAGAGTTTCTCCGAAACCGTAAGATCGGCCAAAACACTGAGCGTTGGTCCGAAAAACAGCGGCGGAGAAGTAAATCCACAGTCGAAAGTGCCCCCAGGGCCGAAATGGCTCAACCAATAGCCGTGTTTGTAGCTGCCGACTGGGCTGAGTCTCCGAGATTGGCTCGTCCGATGCGTAACTTATTTCAGCCAAATGGTTAGTGCCAACGGGAGTCGCGAAAGCCGGTTTGAGGCTTGTGCTAGCAGATGTGTTTGAGTTCTCAACTTGCGTCGAAAGAGCTTGCTGGTGATGGTTTAACTCGTCGAGGCGAAGGGCGAGTTCTGATTCTTCGTGGCGCAGGGGATCCTCCCGTTCCGCCATGCGAGCTTCGTCGCGAGTTAGTTCGGCAACCATGGTGCGGCAATTGTCTCGTTGTTTGAGCACCGCTTGCCGTTGGGTTTTAAGTTCTGCCATCTGAGATTCCAGAGTTTGCAGCCGTTGCGACCAATCTCGTTGTTGGTGCTGCCACCGAACCTGTTCCTCGGCCAGTAGCGAACGTTCCAGCACGAGCTGATCACGTTTCGACTTCGGCAATCGCAAGACGTACTCGTATTCCGAGCGAACCGCCGGAGGGAATGCGGCAACGCTCAAAGTGGCTGAGTCGGAAGCGTTCGATGGTAGTCCGAGTCCCTGAAGGTCGGTGACTTCACGCTGTGACCGAAGTTGTGCATTGAGCTCTGCCTCGTTGTCTTGCAGCGCGAGCATCTGGCTTTGCAAATCGCCGAGCAGTTTTGAGATGTGTTGAGTCAGTCGTTCGGGGCTGTCCGCGTCCGATCTGGCGGAGGTATCGCGAATCAGTTCGGAGAACAGATCGAGTGCCGGTTCACTTATGGTTGTCGCCACAACGGCGGCGTTGTCCCGACCAGAGTTTTCGATCGCTCGTTTGAGCCGCGGGAAATTGTCAGCCTTGTTCGCGTTACCCGGTTCGCGTTTGCGAAGTTTGGCGTAAAACAATTCGTCGGCCGAGGCGGTCTGCACTCGAAATTCGCAAGGTGTATCCGCGACAAAACGAACGTGAGTGCCTGTAACTTGGAAAACCGTGGTCGGCAGAGCGGGCGTTGGCGGGGGGACACAACGGGGCCTCGGTCGTGATGGTC
>Ga0194122_10002831_pt1 | contig 18458 bp, 7 predicted proteins | sample TA2MahCa10mmetaG_FD_155487 | JGI IMG/M metagenome (GOLD analysis project Ga0194122, IMG submission 155487) | Freshwater microbial communities from Lake Tanganyika, Tanzania - TA2015021 Mahale Deep Cast 10m | ecosystem: Environmental > Aquatic > Freshwater > Lake | place: Tanzania: Lake... | reverse complement strand
AAGAAAAATAGAATGAGTATATAGTTAGTATAGTCATTCTATCATAGAAGGATAGGTATAATGTCACTTGAAGGGCCAGAATTAGAAGAATTTATAAGAAGCACCGAACATTCTCATGATACCGAAGATGCTGTATTACATAGAATGAAAAATCCAATATATGGTTTTACTGGAGGAGCTAATAATTTATGTTGGTTTTATTCATCGTTACAGTTGTTATTGAATACACATGCGTATCGACAATGGATATCGAAAGAAGTTTCAACTAAGAGAACAAAATGTGAAATGTTACACCATATTTTTAAGGAATTTATTCATAAACAAGAAATATATCCTTTAAAAGAAGATGTTCGGGTGATTGATGTTGGCGGTTTTATTGCTGGGATAAAGTCAGTCCCAGAAAACCTACAATTTTTATTTTATACGATTTTAACCACCGGTGAGCAACAAGACCCATTACAAATGCTTGACGAAATAAGTGAATGTTTAAATATTAACTCCTTTCAAGTAAATTATAAAACAATCTTTTATGATGAACGTAAAAAGACATTAACATATTTACCATTATTACATAATCCCCGACCCGAAACAGTATTAGCAAATTTCTCGTCTTCTGTGCCTAAGGCATCTTTTGTCTTTAATAGTACCCAATTAATTAATAATAATTCTACTACATTTACATCACTACAACAGTTAATTGATATTATACCGGTTTTTCCAATAAAAGAAAATAGCACATCAACATTAGATACACATTTTATATCAAGCCTAAAAACATCTTCATTATCGCGCTATCTCGAAATTAAACAAAATATTAAAGATTTATCGGGTAAAAAAAAAAGTTTTAATATCTATGATTATTTCGAAGTATTGGATGCGGCTTTCACTACTTTATTCAATTTGACAGGAAAGGGCTTTTCATATGACAGCACGGTAATTGATTGGTTTAATGATAAAGTAAGTAAAAATATACTTCGAACATATGTTGATAAAGATAATACTACACGTTATGAGTTTGTAAATAATATCAAAAATTCTATTAAAGATTATATAAATACAAATAACATACGCACGTATGATGCTTTTTTAACTGGTTTGAAAAGCAGTTCTGAACAAAATGTAAAAAATTTACATAACGTATTAGAATTTTACGAAGATGTAGTATTGAAACCGATATTACAAAATATGTATGACGATTTTACTACATATGTTCCTGACACAAATATAGTTATAATTCAACCTTCTGTTACTCGAAATGTCATTCATAAGAGTATTATGCAAACTCAAAGATTCAACCATTTATCTCGTATAGACTTTACTACAATTAGACCAGAACATGTATTTAATTTTAACGGCAAAAAATATTTTTTAATTTGTATTGTATGGCAAACTAGTGAAGGGATAGGGGAGGCAGGACATTATCAAGTTGAAATAAATATAGTTAATCCCAAAGATAAATCCATTCAACCTGGATTATATCACTGTAATGATTCATCTACCAAAAAAATAAATAATTGGAATTATGATATTATAGGAAATAACCCAATACCATCACTATTTGTATTCCAGAATGCGGCATTAACGCCAGGTATATCTCCGGTAGATTTTCCCCCAGTAGTTGGCGGTTTGCGCGGCAAAACTAGTAATCCCCAATTACTCACGCCCGGCGGTGTTGTCCAGGTTCATGAAGGGAGCGGAAACTGGGGTGATTTGCAGAACGACTATACAAAGATTTTTGCTCCCATAAAAACGACCATCGATTATCTAATTAAAGCGGGTTATAAGCATATTGGTTTTACATATTCTGCAAACCAAGCACAGACTCAGGAAATGTTTAGAGCATACGAGTTCAAACATGGCGAACAAACCGGATTATCCCAAAAGCTACAAAATGGTATTATCAAAACGAGTCAATTTAAATTACTCAGGGGTACTGGTCAAGGATATATAATGGGTGAAATAAAAAATGAATTGAGCAAAGACGCGAGATATGATAAGGTGTTTAGAATTATTCCGTTCAGCACGATGAGATATATTGGTGAAAACACACAAGAATACGTACCAGACAGGAATTCTCTTGGTAACGTAGAAGATTGTATCAATTTTGCTAATTTATTTTTAAAACTACCTAACAGTATAATTATAGGTTGGGCAGCTTTTAAAAATCCAAAATTAACGGATAAAAACATATTACAAGATAACTATTTTGCCATAGGTGGCGATAAAGCGAAATACGCAAAACAAGCGAATCCAAAAACTGATTATAAAATAGAAGATGTAGTGCCGGTATTCCGGAATTGGGCTCTACAAAACTGGAATTCGGATGCTCAAAAATTGGTTGATCATCCTTCATCAACGCCTCCGCCTCCGCCGAAAACACCCCCCGTTAAAACACCTCCCGGTAAAGGTCTATCTTCTCCTCCGCCCCCTTCTTCACCGCTTCCGCCTCCTACTCCACCAACACCAGGATTAAACGAACAGACCGGATTTTTAAATGGAATCAAAAAGCGAATTGAAGAAATAACCCAGGCCGCGTCTAAATCTATGGATGATGGTAAGAAAGGCATAGCAATCCTAGTAAATGGCGGTTCATTCAACCCAATACATAATGGTCATTTGGAAATGTTCTCATTCGCTAGGCAACGTTTGTTGGCTTCTTCATCTCATCCTAAATCAAGAAGCGAAACTGGTGGAGGTCATACATATTTCGATGTATTAGTGATATATGTTGTTTCGCCGGTTGGCGACCTTATTGAAAAAAATAAAGCAGATTCTTCCAAAATAACCTACGACGAAATTAACAAAAAATACAGAATCAAACTTTGTCGCGAAGCATTTGCGAGTATCGATGACGTCGTTCCCAACCCTTATGAAATAAAACGAGCAACTGACGGAAATCATCTTTCAAAGAACATGTTTGTTTGGCCAGACGAACATAATTCGCCAAATACGGTTGGTAATGGTTTAAGTGAATATTTTAATAAATCAAGCATCAATAACGTTACATTCTACGGTTTGGCTGGTTCAGATAAAGTAATCCCGGATTCAGGTAAAACAATAAACCCTCGTGAAACATATTATTTTTTACATGGAATTGGTGGTAATTCAATTATTGTTGGAAGAGCAGGTCAAGACCTGACGACGGTTTTTACTAGTTTTAATCCTAGCGCGGTTGGTTTGTCGGCACAACCGTATGACCCCACGAATGGAAAAATTACGATACCTACCGAATCACAAATTTCATCCACAAGGATTCAGCCGCAAATTATTGAGTTGCGTAACTATTTAATATCGATAGTTGCCAATCAAGAATTCACAAAAATTATGTTAAAAGAGGATTGTGATGACTCAAAACCTACAACTGATTGTATATCGTTTGCCAGTCAAGAACAACGTATCAAATATGTCCAACGACTCGTCAATCAAATCGAAGTTCCTCGAAGTATTCTTTTTAAGTTAGTTACATACGGTGAGTATCCGCAACCTTCTATTCGACGTAATGAGGTTGGTAAGGCTTGGTGCGGCTATAAAGAGTTCCGGAGGTATTTATTTAGATTCGAAAATTTTAATTTATTTCGTAGAATCGCCGATACATTAACGATAAAAAACTACTCGGATGAAGAAGAACAAAAGAAGCTTAAAAATCATCTCGCAACTTTTCAGAAACGCCACATAGTTGAACCAAAGACATTATCGCCCGCCGGAGATTCAAAAAATGGAACAATCGAATTTTTACAAATGACGACAGCACACGCATTATTTATACAAGGGGATGTTGGTGCGGCTACTAGTATATTGAATTTTGCGAATGCGGAACATGTTGGCGGCGGAGTGCTGTATGGTTCATGGGTTCAAGAAGAAACTCTTTGTATGTTGTCGCCTTTATTGTATTTGACGTTGGTGAATTTAAATAACTTTACTAATAATCGTGATACGCCTACTTCACGATTCGTATATGGTGAAAAGTGGGGTGAAACAAACTGGAAAACTCAATTTTTTTATACAAGTGAAAAAACACCCGTTGATTTTTTTACAGATGATGAATTTGCGTTCGTTCAAAGACCACCGCCTCTGCCGTTAATAGATGGTGGAACGCCAGACCAGGTATTTCCATATTACGGACACGTTATTACAGCAGCTGCTTATGACTGGAGAAACAACATTAAAATTGATAGTTTTAAAGGTTATACCGATCCAAATTTCAACAATTCTATGATTACTATAATTAAAAATATGGCGTATGTCGCAGCGACACAACAACAATGCGATGTATTAGTTTTGGGAGCATGGGGGTGTGGTGCTTTTGCGCCAAAACAGGAAAACGGAAGACCGGTTGATGGTTATATTGAACATGTCGCGCGACTATTTTGCCGAGCTCTTTATACGGTTATTCCAGATTCCGAAAAAAATGTTACATATAGAAATTTATTTAGAAAGGTTATTTTCCCTATCCCTGATTGTAATACATATGACAAATTTAAATCCGCGTTTGATTCGGAAGAAGCCGTTATACAAAGGGGTGGTGGGTTTATAAAAGAAGAACATGCCAAAGAAGTGTCACACGATGGCGATGGCGATGGCGATGGCGATGGCGATGGCGATGGCGATGGCGATGGCGGCTTAAAAAAGAAAAAGGCGTCATCCATGAAATTACCCATCACGGATTCACCACCACCTCCCTATATCACAATAACAAATATGATTGCGGGCATCGACTCTGGGATAGACCATTTTGTCGAACAAGTAAGTAATCGCAATCCTCTGAGAGAAATTTCGGTCAACGAACAATCCGCCGCCGCGAACCAAAATAAAGATGCGTTGAAATTTTCGCGTGTTGACGGCTATTTTCCGAAATCAACCGTTCCTTTATTCGAGCAAATGGTGTATCATCGCGCCGGTTCCATGAATTTAAATCCTCTCACGGTTTTCATTCCAACCGGTTATAAAATCAATTTCCAAGAAATCAACGAATATTTCCGAGAGATGGTGCGACGTAACGACCCTGAAACCCAAGAACTCATAAATCTAGTAATTAACGCATATGGAAATAACAACAATAGTCTATTTTACAAGCATACACTTCCTGGCAAGGTATCAACTGCGGGGGCGAGACCAGTTATGGTTGGTGGAGCATACCCTGCTCCAAACACGACGAAAAGTGTGTTTGATTTGGATCCTAAATCAGCAGAAATTCTTCAGTTTAAAATCGATAAGTGGCACCGGAGTTATATTGATTGGTGCTTTTATCGAAACGCAACCCGGTTTTTCGTGGAAAATCAACAATTGCCGAAAGGAGAGTTAGTTAGCTTGAAAATGGAATTTGATGAAGTATATGATGTAAGTGGGGGAAGAGGGTTGATGAAAATGGTGGATGTTATTCAAGGTCATTATGAAAAAATATCCGATTATTATAAAATTAATGTCAAAGATAATGTTAGTATAAATGAACAATCAGATGAGTTTACAAATTTCATGTACTTATTTGATATTTTATACGCTGAAATTCAAAAATACAAGCAGGACCCATTAGATTATGTCACAGAGCGAAAAAAGTATTTTCCGTCATATTCATTCGACGTAAATAGTAGATCGTTTCTATTACAGGTCTTTGATAAGTTCCGTTCCATTTTTATTCAGTTGAAGTTGCTCAAAGACGCTCACACCACCGAAAATTTTATCGATACCGTGCCTTATTTATCCCAACTTGAAACATTACAATCCATCTCTGACGAATTTACAAAATTAAAACAAAGTATTGAAACGAACCCTGCGTTAAAAACCGCCGTCGATATATTCGAGAAATATATACTCACGTCTAACGGGTTTGTTGATGTAAATCGACAACAGAAACATATACCAAGTTATAAAATCATTCAGTATGTATTTCAGACGATAAGTTATTATAACGATGAACCACGGACTACGTCGTCGCCACCGCCGCCGCTTGGGTTATTTGAGAGTTATGTCGGAAATTTATACACGACGGGTGGTGTCGTTCCAAAAGATCCAAAAGATATATTTGTTAAACTGATTGACGACGATTTTATAACAACGTTGTATGAAGCGACGCATATACCATCACATCCGTATCATAATGAAATGGTTAAATTGACTGAAACAATTGACAAGCATGAAGATTTAATCAAAAAATTGACAGAAAGAAAAGATTATAATGATCCAAATTTTCTTCAGAAACAGTTCGACAATACCATCAAGAGGAAAAGGTTTGAATTTGGGGTGGCAACAGCCGACGGCGCATCATTAACAAAAAAAATCAAAGCCTTAAATAGAGATCTAGTGGCATATGTAACCACAGCCGACGCAGACGCTGATGAAGTCTATACAAATAACGACTCATTAGACAATAAAATCAAACAGGTTGAAGCAAAAATAAAATTATTAAAAGGTAAATATTTCGTGTCGTCATTATTGTTTTATAATCATCAATTTATTACGACGACGACGACGCCGGCGCCTAAGGATATCACGATGACCGTCGCCAATTTCTTTAAAAAATTCTACACCGAATCAAAATTGGAGACACCCGACCTAGATTCATTCCAAAAGAAAAATGAGGTCCCTTTTTCATTCGGCATAGATTTGATTTTTTGGGTTCTGTTTCGTATTTCAAAGTACTATTTCGCGTCTTTTCATGCGAATTTTATCGAAAAACTAAAAGAACAAATCGGGCCGCAAAATCAAACACTACGTTTATTACGACAGAGTGTTCGATACAAAGAAAGCAAACTCAATCATCTGTGTGAAATTGTTGCGAAATTACTTGGTATATCAGTTGTCCGTATTATTCCTGATAGGTCAAGCTATTTAATTAAAACTGAGGATTCTGTTTTTAAAGGATTTGTAAGTCATAGAACCTATAATTCTAAATGGGAAGATACTCTTGTCAAAAATCCAACATACTCAGGAAAAATTAAATATGTTAGCGACAAAATGACGAAAGGGTTAGATAAGACGCTAGGGTTGGCGGATGAGGCAAATGGAACGAACCCGAATGTAAAAGAAGAAAACCGCAAAAAGATGAAGGCGGCGTTGATTGAGTTGCTCGAATACAATACAGTTCAGGTTGTTCATATGTTGTTCGCCAAACCACGCGATATTTGGTATTCTCCCGATATGCGAATTGGTAGTTTATCGGCGGTCTCAAAATGGGTATTCTTTCGTTTAGAAAAACCGGAGATTGTTACGAAAAGTGCTTTCAAAATGTTGAAAGACAAAATGTGGGACAATCCGGTGACATCGAGTAGCGGCGGCGGCGGCATCACACAACCACGTCTCGACTTTATTATTGATAAAACACCGGCCACACAAGATGTATTCGAAATAGAGATAGTAAATAACAAGGAATTCAATACCAATCAACTCCCGCAAGGACAGAATGGATTATGTGTTTTATTGATTGCGTCTCAACCATCGCCGCAAATGATAGAACCAGGTAAAGATTCGGCGAATGATTCACGGTTTCAAAATTCGTCATTTCGTGTCGGCGATGTTCAACCTGCCGTAAATGATAACCATGCGCTTGGGGCTAAAATAATGGATAAACTTGTTGGGGCAATCAAACCTGACCCGCAAAAATGTAATAATGTTCGTGGTTTGATTCAGGAACAAGCGAACGAGATTGCTGCGATGACGAAAAACTTACTAAAAGCGGCAGGTGTTGATATGTCCATTCAACTCACCGGGCTTAAAAATAAATTGTTGGCGACATCCTCTATTTTTAAAGCGATGACGTTACTAAGTGTTGTTGTTCATCCGTTTTCTAAAAACATGAAGAACTCTCCGCCACCCGCAAATGTAAGCGCCGCACTTAAACTCACTACGCCATATAGTGGCGACCCTGATTATGATGCCGTAATCGGATATTGTCAATATTTAAATGCTCTACGTTCAACACCACCTGACGATTTAAAAAAAATGGCCGGTGTAGATATGATTATGAATGCTTATAATAGGGATAGTGTTTATTCGTATAATATTATTGGATTGATAAACTTACGAGACGATACAACTAGTGATGTTATGGATAAGATACTAGGGTTTCTTAAAGAAGAAGATAAAGAAGAAGACGATGAGGGTGACGGTGATGACGAGGTTAGCGAAGACGAGGGTGGCGAGGGAGGTGACGAGGTTAGCGAGGACGAGGGTAGCAAAGGTGGTGACGAGGGTGGCAGCGGCGAGTTCTTTGCGGGTGGAAAAAGACGAAAAATATATATTGGTGGCGGACTTAACAGAATTCGAACAGCCGCAAAATTATTTGAAAAAGCCGCAAAGACGCTTTCATTCGCGAAAATCGAACTGGTGAAAATGCGGATTGAGGGTAAAGTCGATGATGACACATTAACACAAGCTAATGCGATGAATATGGTTCAAACCGCCGCAAATGAATATTTTCCGCCAGCAGAATATCTTCTTGGAAGAATATCACAGAACGACTTATTGGGCCAAACCGGAAAACAAACACAATCTGTAAAATATTATGAACGTGCCGCGCTTCGTGGTCATAAAGATGCTTCGTATAAATTGGGATTAATCTATTTAAATGGAGCGTATGGTGTGAAAACGGATACAAATAAAGCCAAGAAATTATTGGCTATCGCTGCGAAAGAAGAGAAAGGGGTGGTTGATTATGATTATACTCTTACATTTATGGCTAATGCCAAGAATAGCCTGGATGACATCGCCCAGAAGGAAAAAGAAATGAAAAAAAATATAGAAGAGAGTGCGAAAAGGGAAGAAAAGCCGGAAGAAAAGCCGGAAGAAAAGCCGGAAGAAAAGCCGGAAGAACAACCGGAAGAACAACCGGAAGATGAAGACGAAGATGATGATATATATATAGTTGCGGCGGACGAAGCTGCTAGGTTCTTAGAAGGTAAGAATGATGAATACGGGATTGTAGGTGATTCCAAATATAAACAAAAGGAGAAACCTTCTGTTAAAGTTTTTCATATTCCTATTCCAGATTTATCACCATCGGAAAGTATTGATGTTCATGAAGATGAAGAAATAAAAACAAGAGACATATCATTAGAGATAGACGACAAAGAAGAAGCACCGGTTAGACCAGTAACGCCAGTTATTGCCGCCGCCGCAACCGCAGCAGCAGCAGCATCAACTATAATACCTCCGGTTAGTAAAATAACTGATGCGTCGGTAGATTCTGACACCGAACACGAAGGTGCTGGCGACGAAGACGAAGGTGCTGGTGTTGGTCCTGGTTTGAGAGTAAGTGGATATCGTACATCACCACCGCCCCGTGATAATGGCCCGGCACCACTTCCTCCGATTACAGAAGTTAATAAACGAGATTATCAAAGTTGTATTAGAACTATTAGAACGGGAATAGAACGTATAAATAGACGTCTAAAAAGTTATAATAGTAAAATAGTAACACCTGCATTTAAGAATGCAAAATTCCGTGAAATACAAGATCTTATACAAGAAATAGAAGGTTCTTTTGAAAGAATAAATGCTAATAACTATCTGAGAAGAAGTATAGATCCATCATTAGCGGATCGTTATGGTAAAGACCTTAAAAAAGCAAATACAGAATATGCCGCGCTTCTTAAAGATTACGACGAATTGAAGCCAATCCTAGCAGATTTTGTAAGCAAACATCGAATCGAAACAGGAAAATTCGTGATGGACCCAGAGAGTGAATTATTTCTAGTTACGGGTGACGAAGGCCAAGGCCAATCCGGAAAAGCCGAAGCAACTGTCGGTGGAAGTCATCATGGTGGCCGCGCCAACGGCAGCACCGGCATTCAAAAAGGAGGACGTTATCGCATACCTCCTGATTCCGAAATATATCGCATGTTTGCCATCGAGGTAGGACATAAACCAGATGAACTTAAAAAACAACACCCGGAAATATATGAAAAAGTAATAGAAGGTATTAAAAGCGGTGAAATAACGCCGAGTGAAGATGATGAACCACCGATTCAACCATCTGACAACTCGAAGTCAGAAGCGTATCGCACCGCACGCGATTCGAATGTTGTGCGCAACATGTTACGCGGTCTTACTCAGACATCGGTATCGGCGATGGCGACGACCACTGATAAATTAATCAAAGAATACGATCAGCTGGTAGCAATGTGTCGGCCCGAAACTGCGGTAGCACTCATAAAAGCACAATTAGAATTAAAAAATATTGACCTGCCAAAAGAACCATTGTCGAAAGTGAAAGCCACGGATAATCGCATACGTGAAACATTAGGTTGGAATAATAGTGAAAATACACTATTGTATGACATAAATCTAGTAAGAAGAAATACCTCACCACCTACCGCGAATGGTTTATTTTCGAAATTTTGTTATCATAAAGGAAAATTCTCGGTTTTTATGAGCAGAGGTTGTTCAGCAGATTATAGTTGTATGTTGAATTGGGTAATTATCTTTGCGTTTCGATTGCTAACTCATGAGCCTGATAAATATAAAGATGAAAATATTGTCGAGTTGATTCAAAATCTTCACAAGACATTATTCGGAGATATATTTCGCGGGGACGATTTTGTTGGCAGATTTGTTTCGGATGAAAAAAATACAACCTTTTATGTCCAAAGCGTGAAAAAGCTGATGGGGAATTATATATTTGATGACGTTACACTCGCACCGTTGGTTCTCGGTATCAAAGAAGAAATACAAAAAATGCCAGAACCTGCGATTGATGCGAGAGTTCGTAAAACGACTGTTGGGCGTATAGGTGGTATGAGAGACATCGTCACGCGAAAACGTCACGTCGAAAAAAATACCCGAACGCGAAAACATAAAATAGTTACAATATCTCTTAATAGAACGAGACGAGCTAAAACATAATAACAAGTCGTCGATTCGTGCGTTCAAATGCGTCATGGTAATAATCTTCGAATATTCTTGCGTAATCAAATTGCGTTTTGTATGATTTTGTCTGGTGAACTACGTGGTCGTCGTCGTCATCATCGAATCCTTCTGTCCCACTTTCGTCATCGGCATCATCGGCCGCCCGACGATCCTCGATAAAAGCGTGGGCATCGGCGTCCTTGGCATGTTTTACAACATAAAGTATCATCTCTTCGTGACTCTTCCACAAATCGACGATACACAATACATCACGAGCGATATCATATGATGGGTAATGTTCGTGTATTGACTGGTATGGCGTATAATAACATTCATCCACCCTCGGGAAGAAAAGTGGCTTCGTTGGCAACGGCCAGTATTTGATGAGATGATTCTCTCCGATTGGGCTCATCGTCGCCAACGTAGAATCACGGACAATTTGAATGACAACATTATGTTTCGAGAGATTTGTTCGGATGATATCATTAAAATAAGAGGAATCAGGCACACCCTCGGTAGCACTAGTAGTATTTGTGAAAACAACCACGACTTTGGATTGCGGCGTCGGTAGCGGTATCGTTGTGCGCCATACATCACTCGCCCAATCACGTTCCGGTCTGTCTTGTGTATCATTTCGGTCAAGAATCGCTGGATATATCTTTGAATTCACACCACGTGCGTTCATCTGGCAATAAAGGCTGTGTGTATCTTTCGGAAAGCATGTGCCACCGAACCCACGTCGTCCATCCGGGCCTGGAACTTGAAAATGTGAAGTCCCCATTCGTGCGTCGAGTTTCGCGAGTTTGACGACTTCTGTAAGGTCGGTTTGGGTTGATTGAGAGAAATCATAGAATTCGTTCATCAGCCCGACTTTTGCGGAGAGAAAACAGTTCTTCATGAGTTTCAGCATTTCGGCTTCATTCGTATTACAAAATACAACAGTGCTTGAATCAATCGAACCGTTTTTATAACTACGATTGATGAGCTTGGTTACACGTCTTTTGAATTCTTCTCGTTGAATGTTTGTTAATGTTGCTGCCGATATTAAAGAACTTTCTGTATTTGTAGAAGTTATTGCTGCTGATACCCCCATCGGAATACCCACAATCCATTCTTTCATGCTGCGAAAATCGTTCTCCCAACGAGCTTCTGTTAGAAACTCTGGCATGAAATAACATCCGTGTTTGGCTGCGAAACCGACTGGAATCGTGCTGCGGATGATTTTGTATGGATTGGAGCATCGATAGATTGCTTTTTCAAGAATCTTTGTGTAACATGTTCCGTCATGATTGAGTGGTGTCGGAAGACAGAAAAAAAGAAGGTCGCATTCACGGTCGAGCTCTTCTAGCGTGATTCCTGGCGGTTTGCATGCCTCAGGGCGAATGTCATAAATAAGGATATCGATAGGTTTGAAGAACATGCGTTTGAAGAATGGGGGGGAGGGTCCAACCCCTTTCGGTTCATGTGGCGTTCCATCCGCAGTATTCGTCATCACCGAGTTTGGTTTGGCGGGCGTTGTCACAGTATCCGGTAAAACCTCAAATCTATCGACATTATCTTTGTCCTTTGAAAAATAATTCTTCGCAAATATAGTTGTAGCGCGTCCTACGAATCCGTTGCCGATAATTCCGATTTTCATGATATAATCAATAATAAATCGTATCGTTTAATATTGATTTGATTGTGTTTGATTACTCCGTTGGCTCGCTTTCCTCGTCCGGTTCTTCGACTTCCTCGTCCTCCTCGTCATCGTCCTCCTCGTCCTCGTCCTCCTCGTCATTACCGCTTATATCGATATTAAACAATTCCACAACAATATCTGTCATATGTTGCATATAGCTCATCTTGCTTCCAAGTCGTGTGCCTATCGAGTCCATAATCGCAACTGTAATGAAAAGACGATAAAGTGAGCGTTTGAACATCAAACCGTAATTATTTAAAATGTAATTAATTTCGTATATTTCGCTCACACCAAAGAACTTAATTTCGGGTGTTGTATAACGCACGATAACGTCAGTCAGTTCTCGGCGAAGATTTTCATATTTCTCCGTATGTTTTAAAGGGATTATATTCTGGATATCACTTTTCATGTCGGCACTTTCCGATAATTCGCAACTCATAATAATATCGATGATTTTATCGAATTTTTGTTGATACATATACTTCGTCGCAATGAACAATAATTCTTGGTCATAACGCGAGAGATGACCGATGATACCGAAATCAAGAATACATATTTGATGTGTGGGGTGTCTTGATGTCGGCGCGTTCTTAATAAATAGGATATTCCCTGGATGAAGGTCGCCGTGATAAAACGACGTGCAAAAGGCTGCTTTCGCATTAAATGACGCCAATATTTTACCAAAATCATCATTATCCTCCGGGTCGATATCGGTGATTTTCATACCATGAACATATTCCATCACGATTGCGTCAGGATTTATATTTTCGGTAAATTCCGGATAAGGTTTCGGTATTTTGATATATTCATATTTATGCCAGTGGCGATAATATAGCATAATATTCGCAAGCTCTTTCCGAAAATTGACTTGGTCTTTCAAACACACAATATTTTGAAGAATAAGACTTTCAACGTTGAGTGTTCGGAGATAAGGAAAATATCTTGTCAGTTTCGCAAAAACAACCAAGTTATTCATCGATGCGGTGAAATTTATATTGATATTTTTACGTAGATACTTGATGACGACTTCTTCGTCTTCGCTGCCGCTGCCGCTCTCACTCGATGTAATCAGGACCCCCTTGAAAATCAACGACATGAGTCCCGACTTTATCGGTCTATAATCATTCAAGATACGTAACTGCCGATATGGTGCGCATTCTATCGAACGTCTTTCAATCTCTTTAAGTTCGTCGATGTCGTATTCATCCTCTGTGTATTTCACATTATCTGTAAATTCGCAAAAAAACTGATTGAGTTCAGGTGATACGATATTTCGGTTGGTTGCGAATGCTTGAAATATTTTGACATACATCATGTTTCTGGATGAAAGACGCTTACTCACATCAATTATCGCGTTATTGCGTGACTTCCAGCCTATTGCGTATTTTAAATATTCGGTTGCGCAGATGTAAGCGGATGAAGCAGTGAACCACAAAGCACGAAAAAAATCACCGAGGGACATCCTGTAATAATATTCTTTGGTCCGCTCGATATAATCCAAATACTCTTGCTCGTCATCGTGCTCGTGCTGTATGCGGAGGCCATTTTCATCTTTTTCGTATTCACTACTATCTAATTGTTTTTCTTGTTCTATATATTCATTCAATAAATCGTCCATAGAGTTGGTTTATCGTTTCCGTCGTCACAAGTTAATAACTATATGATGGTTCGTTCTAAATACATATTAATTTATTGATATAATATGTATCACAATTTTACGCTTTACCGAAGTGATTCCATCGCAACTTTCAATCGAAAATACATCTTTTTAATGAGAATTCCGATTGCGTTTTCCATCGCCACCGTAAGTTCGGTATCTTGGTCGGGCTTGAGCTTAAACATATGAAGAACTTGTATATTTGATACACGCTCTTCATCCGATGCTGACTGATATATGAATTTTTGTATATAAAGCGGGTATTCGAGAAGTTTGTATTTCTCGTCATGTAGAATGGAATGACTGTCAAAAGGAACACTTTTGCTTGTAAAAATGATTTCTGTATTTCCGTTACTTGCGAATCTTTTTGCGACTTTTGTATTGACAAACATATATGTTTTCAAACCGCCTAAATCACCGCCGATATCACGGAACTTATAAAGAATATTGTATTCGCTTGCATCATCAGGGTTAGGTATAATATCGATTGCTTCCATAATATCTTTATTGACTTCGTACAACAATTTGTGGATGTTGATATTGATGAGTCCCAATAAATGAAATTTTGGATTATGGTAGTTGTATTCAAGTGTGAAGAGTTTCATTTCGGTGTTTTTACCCAACCTCATATCATTCTGTATGCATATGGGTCGAAACTGAGCAGAAGATGATGACGACATTATGTATGATTGTGACTACTTACTATTATGATAAAATATTTATATCGGTTTATAGGTCCAGGCTTACGGTATTTCTATCAGAGCGTTGGCGTCTCTTTGATTTATGTGGTGTAGAATCCTGTGGAAGTTCGCCTAAACTACTCACATTCACGACGGTTGGCTCGAGATCGATATCATCACCGGCACCGTTGGTGCTACTACCCGTCATACCTGAAAGTATATTTTGAAGTGTGAGATTGCCCGCTGTGTCGGAATTCATGGGGCCAGAAGCGGAGCCCGAGCCCGTAGGTTGAATATTAATCGTCTTTGTTTTCAATCGTGACATCATATCAGATACATCTGCGGTGGGTCCTCGCATCTCTGGGCGGCGTGATTTTTGGTCCATCGACATCGGGGTCGGCATCGCCGTCGCGCCTGGGCGAACAGGTGGAGGAGGAGCGACCGGGCCTTTTGTTGCGATAGGTGGAGGGGGTGGTCGATGTTGTGCGTAAGGGGGTGGTTCATTATTACGACCAAAACCGCCTCCAGATGGGCCGCCGCCGCCTATGATATCATTCATGAAATTACCAAATCCAGAACCGCGTCCGCTGCCACCACCACCAGGTGCGCCGCCACCACCACCACCAATATTACTCGACATCGATGAAACCGCTGCTTGTGTAAATTGCTGCATAAGTTCTGGGTTCTGGCGCATAATATCATCCATACCTGGAAGCGCCGACTTAAACATCGTATTCGTCATATGAAGCATAATCGCGCTTCCTCCCAATTGAAACAACAGTTTGAGCTCTGGCGACATCTTGGCTTTGGATTTGTATTTCTCATGAAGCTCGCCGAAAATCTCATCGTATTCTGTCAAGTTTTCATTCACTTGTTCTGACCATCCATCCAACTTCAAATCAAATGGGTCGAATTTATTATTGAGAAACTCCAAACCGGTAATACAAGCGAGCAACATTTTCCCCTGAAACTTCACGCTATTCTGTCTCTCTCGCTCTTCCATTTGTGTGTCATATTCGCCCTTCATCTCTTGATACGACGAATCCATCGAGTAACGCTTTGTAAGTTGAACACCCTTTTGTTCGAGTTCCTCCAATTTACGAAGAAGCTTGAACTTTTCTTTCAACATTTCTTCTTTTGAAAGCTGTGGTGTCGGATCCGCGTTGGCATCAGGATCCATCGGAATATTATTGAATTTACCATACCCGTCCCATGTGCGGTTCTCTGCGTCAGTATTTGATGTGGATTCTCCTAAATTAATGCCACCACCGCCAGCCGACGACTCGCCGCCATCACTCTTGCTAAGATTGAAGATTCCGCTCAAAAATCCGCCACCACCACCACCGCCACTGCCGTCGCGACCGCTATCCGATTCACCACTACGTCTGGGGCCGACATTACTGAGGTCATTCAACTCATTCTCAAGTGCGGTAAGTTCGCTTAAATCGATATCTCCGCCGCCGCCGCCGCCACCGCCTTTACGGTCGCTGTCCTTGAACTTATTATTCATGAGTAGCTCAATACCGCCACCAAAATTACCGCCGCCGCTACTGCTAGATGATTTACCACCACCCCCGCTGCCGCCAAACGTAAATGTCGGCATCGTATCTAATGCTCCTAAATCGATTTCTTCCGCCATCGTAATCTCGTATGTGATATACTAAAACGTAATCTTTATACTAAATTAGACGAACTATTTATTATTTGATTTATACCGCACATGTTTGTACCGCCAAATGAACCCGCCATAATCCCTGTAAAAAACAATCGGCGAGGTCATCCTTCTTTTTATGATTTTCGAAAACGGGCATCCATTTTGCATAATCGGATTTGTGTTTTCGAGAGATTTCGCCGAGCCATCGGCATACAGCAATTCCGGATTTCTTGCGGTCGGCATATGTGGCCGCGTCAATACAGATACCTTCGTCGATTGATTGAGAGATTGGCGTATCTGTGAATAGTTTCAGCTTACACGACGCTGAAATAAATTCGATTTGCGGAACATCCTTCATGATAAAATACTGCGTAATCATCCCTTGAAGTGTCTTCATCCGAGAGGCGAGTGTGCTGATTTGATTTTCAATAATCATCATGTTGATTGGGCCGCTACATTTAGTTAAAATTATATCTAGATGTTTCATCATATTGCGGCCGTATGTGATTAAATCGAGGTCATGAGCATACGTATAGTTTGCTTTTTTTGGTTTCGTGGTGGGGGAGGCAGTCGCCGGCGTTCCAGCAATATGATTCGAATACTTATTTTCATCAAAGACTTCCATGAAATCTCTCGAGAGTGTTGTTTTGATTTCTTCGATGATGTCTGATTTTCGAAGTTTCAGATTCGTTGCGGCGGCGGGGTTGGCGGCCGACATTACATTCGCCTTAATATCCATGAGTTCACCAAGCTTCTTTTTCAGTAATAACTCGGGTTTACGCTGAAACGGTAAAATCTCACGAGATGGGAGTTTATATTTGGATCTCTCGGCACATTTCGCGCAATACAATATCGCTGATGAAGACGCGGACGCGGATGCGGACTGACGAAACATCCACTTCGCCAGCTTGTTATCATTATTACATGTTCGTTTTGGAGCTGGCATGGCCACTTCTGTGGTTGTTGATTCCGAGAGATTTGGTTCGAACCGTAAATCGATGACATCCCATCTCTCGATTTGGATATGATGAATAAGTTCTGTTGCGGATAATCCGGTGAATGCGACAGAGTCGGAGATATGAAACACGCAATATGCGAGGTTTTTCATACCTACATCGAAACTTATGATTCGCATTCTCTCGAACGTTGGTTGTTGAGAACTTGTAATGTTGAATATAACAAACATTACAAATAATGGTTTATTATGATTTCATATCCATATCCATATCACGATAATGATTCATTTTATTTTTATTGGTTCTGGTTCTGTTTTTGCTGACGCTGAAAAGCGAGAACTTGCTCTTGTGTTATTTCAGGCGCAACCATGCGGGACTGAAGTGCTTCTCTCGATAGATACACATCTTTGAGATCACTCTGAACATAACCGAATGGTTCTCTCGTATCCATGACTGATGAATACATAAATGGAACATTACGATGATTGTCTTGTTCATACGGATTCACTTCGAATGAACCATGACCGCTGGTATTCACGGCATCAATACGGTTCATATTCATGATTTGATCGGCATTTGTTGTTAAATAACGACGATAATCCCAGTTCGTGGTTATACCTTCCGCGCGACGTAATGATTCATTTACAGCGTTGCCTGGCTGCCAACCAGCGAAATTACGTCCGTCGTTCATCAGTGGTGGAAAATCGAAATAAACATTATGACTCGAACTGTAATTCTTAGCCCAATGAGGTTGCGAATGTGACATTATTATGTATATTATGAGAATAAAAAATCGATTTACTGTTGTAATTGTTTAATCGCATAAATTAACTCGGGTTTTTTGAGTCGTTGAATTTCGGCATGCTTTTCGGGTTGATTTTTACATAATTCTTTAAGAAGATTTTTGAGGTCGGGGACTGACATAGCTGAAAGAGGGACATTTACAGGAGCGGCAGGAGCGGCAGGAGCGGCAGGAGCGGCAGGAGTGGTG
>Ga0194122_10002826_pt1 | contig 18474 bp, 16 predicted proteins | sample TA2MahCa10mmetaG_FD_155487 | JGI IMG/M metagenome (GOLD analysis project Ga0194122, IMG submission 155487) | Freshwater microbial communities from Lake Tanganyika, Tanzania - TA2015021 Mahale Deep Cast 10m | ecosystem: Environmental > Aquatic > Freshwater > Lake | place: Tanzania: Lake... | reverse complement strand
ATCGATTTATTTGAATGAGTTAGAACTTCTATCTGAGTTCCACATTCAGAAACATTATAAAAGAGTTTTTGATGTTCTCCAATAGGAGTTAGTATAACATGAATTGTTTCTTTATGCACTAGTCCTAGCCAATAATCAGGAAGTTCTATGATGTTATTATCTTTTAGAACTCCTTTAATAAAAACATCTGCAGTTGGGCCTTCCGTGCAAACATAACGAAGTCTCCATCCCTTTTTCGTTGGATGTTTAATATCAAAGTTCGGGTGGCCATTTGGTTTTAATGGTGCAAGAGCAGCTTTAAAATTGTCATTTATTCCTGTCGTCTTTGATACATCTCCTGTTGCAACTGCAGTTTTTGCTATCGGTGTATTTTCATTTGCTTGGCAAAAATTTGGACCTGCAGTAGTTTGTACAGCTGCTTTTGAACTAACTCCCGTTGTTGCAGAAAAAGCGTTTTTGGTATCGACACCAGTTTTATTTGTAGCTCCAAAAATATTAGCAAATCCCGATCTATTAAAAACTCCAAGTTGATTGTTTACTGCTAAAAAGTTAGCAACTCCAGTGACTTGTAAAGAAATTGGCTGTAATCCAGGACCAATCATACAATTTGCTACAGGAATTGGTGCTCCGCCAGCGCCTATCCAAACAGGTCCATTTAAGACAGTTGATCCTGGTATAGATGGAACTGCAGGTATAAAAGAAAAGTCTACTGCACCAACAACTAATTTATCTCCAATATATTTTACGGGTTCTTGGGACATAATAAGTTATAAGGTAAACAATCCATATTGAGTATTATCGCCAGGATAATCCTCAACAGACTCTCCCTCATACTCAGCGATATTTTTATCAACATCTTTTCTTTCACCGAAAACAATATAACTATATTTTTTAACTTCGCCCAGATTATTAGAGACTTTTATCTTTGAATTACATTCTAATAATTCTGCAGATAGTTCTTGATATTCTTCAATCGGAGTTAAACTTATTACAATTGTTTCTGCATGAACTAATCCTGACCAATATTCAGGCAGTTCAATAGTATCAGAATTTTCTACTACACCTCTGACATAAACATCTGCAGCTGGACCTTCAATACAAACATGTCTAAGTCTCCAACCATCTTTTGTTGGATGTTTTATGTCAAAAGGTTTTTTAGTATTTAATGCTGTTTGTTGAGTGGGATTAATTCCCGTAGTTGGCCCTAAAAAACCCTCAATAATTGATGCTTTTAGTAGTGGTGTTTGTTGAAAAGCTTGAGAATAATTTGGACCTGCAGTAGTTTGTGTAGCTGCCTTTGCACTGAATCCTGTTGTTGCAGAAAATGCTGTTTTTGTGCTTATCCCAAATTTACTTGTGGCTCCAAAAATATTAGCAAAACCAAATCTATTATTAACACCATTTTGATTAGTGATTGATAGAAAATTAGCAACTCCAATGACCTGTAAAGAGATTGGCTGTAATCCAGGACCAATCATACAATTTGCTACAGGAATTGGTGCTCCTCCAGCACCTATCCAAACAGGTCCATTTAAGACTGATGTTCCAGGAATTGCAGGAACTGCAGGTAAAAAAGAAAAATCTACGGGTCCGACACAAAGTTTGTCGCCGATATATTTTACGGGTTCTTGTGACATAATTTAATTTTTATTTTTTAGGACACACATGCTGATATCCACGCTCTAAATTTTTCAGAAATTCTTAATAATTGTGTTAAAATACTACCTTCGTTATCTGCATCTCCAGAACTTGAAGTTTGTTGTATTTCACCGCGAACTCCTGCAGCTAAAGCTGCGGTATCAGCAGTACTTGTCATTACTGTGTTTGATACAGTTCCTTTAAAGTTTTGAATCGGAGAGTTAATTGCAACTTGTTTTGCTGATACCAGGGTAATTTCTCCCGAACCATCTTGCGCTACCAATCTTATACTTTTTGCTTTTATGACAACTTCACCATTCATAGCTTCAATATTAATATTTCCATTTTCTGCACGAATAACTTTTCCAGGTATTCCGTCAGTTGTAATATCAGCACCACATAATTCATATGATGTTCCAAAACATAGATCAAGTTTCATTCCATTTTCTTTTGAATAATGAAAACCTTGTCCATTATCAGTGAACATAGATAGATCCGTCTTTTTGTTATCAGGATCCGTGGTCCCAGATTTTATTTCATAACCTGGTTTTTTATCGATATGTCTTTTAGGTTGATTAGTCATACGCACTGTACCACGCTTACTATTGTTGTTCCAATTCCAACTCTTCTGATATTTGAATTATCAAAAACATATTGTGGAGTGAAAGCAATCACAGGATAGAGTGCTGCTCCTTCTCCTGTTCTACTATTTATCTCTACATCTGGAACTTCAGAAAATTCTTGAATACAACTCGATCCACTTATCGCAAGAATTGAGCCGTTTGCAGATACAATTGGAGTATATGTACAATCTCCAATACTTATTAAATCTCCATTTGTATATCCAATACCAGGAGAATCAATAGCAATAGAAGTTACTATACCTACAGCTGCAGTCGAAATGCCTAAATTACCAGAAGTTGTTCCTATACCAGGAGTAGCAGTTGTTCCTACACCAGGGTTAGGAATATTATTCAAATCAGTTTGACAATATCCACTTCCTCTCTCCACCAAATAAATTGATGTTATTTGCCCAGTGGAATTAATTGTTGCTCGTGCAACAGCGCCAGTTCCAGATCTAGTATTGTCCAATACTGTAATAGTTGGACTTCTTTCATAACCACGTCCAGCATTTAAAATTTCTATACTTAAAATAGAACCATTCACATTGGAAATTACTGCTTGAGCTCTTGCTCCAGTTCCTCCACCACCACTAATAATAATTTCCGGAGGTATACATCTAGGATAAGTAGTTCCTATTGGCGTGATTGGAGCGTTTCCTTGATCTCCGGGAGTTATAATCGTATTTCTACAATCCCTAAATGGTGTATTTGAAGATCCATATACTGACAAAAGTCCTATAGCTGTATCAATTCCGCCATCTTCGTCAAGACCAAGAGCAGAAATAATGTCAAAATTATCTATAGTTCTTCGCCAATTATCTGTATTAGGTAACTTTACTCCCTTAAACGGATCCCAACCAGTAGCACCTTGACAAGATAAACCATCACAACCTAAGAAACTTAAAATTTGAGATATAAAACCCAATCCCTGAGTTAAAGCTCCAGCAATATTTCCAATTCCATTTGCTAGCCAATCAAGACCAGAAACAACAGAGCCCAGAGCTCCATCCATCATATCTGCAAGTTTAGCAATTATGCCAGCGATTATTTCTTGAGATGCACATTCAGGAATATTTGGAGTTCTTCCTACTAGACCATTTAACATACTACAAATATATTTTTCAATTAATGGAAATAGTTTTTCAAATAGACAGAAAATTATATTCATTATATTTTTTGTCGCTTCAGATATCGGAAGTTTAATAGGTTGCGGTAGAGTCAATCCAAGTATTTTAAATAAACATCCGATCAGATTCATAATTTTATCTCTGACTCCCGTTATGATATATTTCACAAGGGAAGCAATTATTCTAGCTATTTTGCATATGTGAAACGACATATTGATGGATTTATTTCTTAAGGGATCGATAAATCCATAAGCAGTAGATTCTAAACTATTAATAAATTTAATAAAGTTTTGAAGTGTCGCGGTTATTTGAGCAATAATATTATTGTTACATCCATTATCTCCAGTTACTTCTGGTTGTATATCAAATTGATGAAAAAACGTCAATTCTGCTTTAGTACTATAAAATAAAGTATCTGGATTAGCACCAAATCCAATAGTTGATGATAATCCATAATTAGCACCAGCATTTAAACTTTGGTTGTTTCCAAGAGGTGCAAATCCAGGACTCACGTCTAAACTTGCAGGATTTGCAGTTCCAAAATTTGGATTACTGGATATAGTAACTTGTGGACCACTTCCAAATGATGTAGGAATTGAATTAATCGGAGCCGCCGGTTGTGGTTTCTGTCTGGTAGCTTGTGATCCACTACTCCTTGAAAAAGGACCTTTAAATCCTGTAAAAGGCTCAAAAGGATCTGGATTATCTACATTTACTACTGCTGGACTTCTATGAAAACAGGACATGATAACAGGTTGTTGAGCTTCATCTCCATCCAAGAAAAATCCAAAAACAGACTCCCCTCCAATTAAAGAATGAGTTTTTCCAAATCCGCCTTGTCCAGGAGATCCCTCAGCTGCACTTGTTAATATATGAGCCCAAGGCAAGTCACTATCAGGAAGTTCATTTCTACTGAAACTGTGATATCCAACAATCCTTACTTTACATCTATAAGCCCAAGATTCTTGTGATGAATCTCCTTTTTTATTTGCAAAATCTGATTTTTCGTTACGCCAAACCGATGGATCCGCAACTTGGCCAATCCACCATATGAACCCATCCTTGCCGATAAAATTAGATTTTAATAGGGATTCTTCAATCATTAGTCTTCGTAGATTTTACATTCTGCTGCATCTGGATGTGTATCACAATACAACTCTAATGAAGTTGGATCATGATCATCTTCCGGATGATTAGTTTTGTAAGCTTCTAAAGCTTCTAATTCTTCTTGAGTATGTCTTCTTGCTTGTGGAGAAGTAACTGGATTGTCTAGGATTTCTTTATCCTTTGCAATATGTTCGTCTATGTTGTTCATTAGTTAGCACCATATAATCCGTAAGAATCTCTAACAAGTTTTAGAGAGGTAACCATTTGTCCGCCTTCAAAATGATGTCTTAATTCTTTGATTAAATAATTTCCACTTTGTTCTTCATCTGGTTCGCCCGTTTTTGCTGCATCAACTTTTTGAAATTGTGCATATACGATATTACCAGCTTTTAAATTGACGTTTAATGGAACTATCATATTTAGTGCTTGAGTAAATAACAAATTATAACGAGAAAAAGATTTTGCCATATCTACAGCATCTCTACCAGATTCTGTCGTAGATCCATTACTTTGAACTACGCCGGCGTCACTAGTTCGGAATAAAATTCTTGATGGTCTGTTACCAAATTCTTGGGGATAATTTAATTGTCCTTGTCCGCCTAGTTTTGATTGAATCTCTTCATTTAGTTTATATGTAATCCCATCAATTCTATTTCGGTAAAGGTCATAAAAATAAGTTATATTAGCATACATACCGACTCTTAAAGATTTCATTAAATCTATATTTTTTTCAAATGAATAATTTAAAATACTAAAATCACCATTATTGTCGATTGTAGTGGCTTGACTATATGAATATCTTAATATGTTCTCTCTAGAAGTACTTCCTACTTGATTTCTTGTCGCAGAAACTAAACTATCAATACTTCTAAAATTAAATCCATCTTTATTTTCGTAAAATAAAAATCCACTAACACCTCTTGCTCTGGTTCCACTTCTTCCAGAGGAACTAGTAGAGGGGATTCCTTTTGGGCCCAACCAAGTTAATACATAAAAGGGCTTTTTAAGTGTTCCAATAAAGCTATATGAATTTGACGTTCTCTCTATATTTTGTGATCTAAATTTATTTGTCCTTAAAACATCTCTAAGAATGGTTGTGACATGTTCATTAATTGGTCTTAATTGATATTTTCTCTGAACTCTTGCTGTTTCATTTGTCAATCCTTCTCTTGAAACTAGATGTAATGTAAAAGTTTCTTTATTAGCATCTGAAATTATTCCACTTACTTTATATACGTATAAAGAAAAATCTCCATCTAATGTAAAGTCTCCACTATATGTTTCAGTATCAAAGGTTACAACTTCTCCTCCACGAATAGGAAGTCCATTAAAAATAGAATATTGAGAGACTATTTGTAATGTCATGGTGACACATGGAGACAAAATATCTTCAAAATAGTCTGCAAATACTATGGAATTGGTCAAGTCAATCCTTCTTGATCCATCCAAAGATCTTATCTCAACAGATTTGTATTTTAAATATGTGACAGAGGGAGATGACATATTAACTACCAGAAAGATTAGTTAGTAAAAGACTTTTAACCATATTATTTAACAATACAGTCTTAGAAGATCCTCCAGGAATCATTATTTGCTGTCCGCCATTACCTCCAGATATAACCATAGGTCTTTGTGAACCACCACCTTGATTTTGAATGATTGGAATTAATACTACTTTATTTGATCCTATGTTATATAAAGGATATTCCGAAAATTGTTCAATCGCAGTTGGCATCGTTGATCCAGAACGAATCATAGACTCAATTATTGCAGCATCTTCTTCTGGTCCTCCTTGAGCTCTAACACTTGGCAGAGTTCTTACTGCATCTAAAATTTTCGCTGATGGTTGTCCACGATAGTTCATAGATCCTGCAAAGCTTTCAGCATTACTATCACCAATAACTCTTGCATTAGGAAATTCTTTTTTAAGTGCAGTAACAGAGTTCTCATCCAAATGAGCATATGGATAATCATCACCCGCACCTTTATAGGTTTTATTTCTAACTTCAGCTCCAGCAGAAACAGCTGCTTTTTCTACTGCTGCTCCAATACTTTTATATTTACTTCCCGATTGTTGTGAAGGTGGTACAACAACTACTCTATATCCTTTTGCCTTGAGTTCTTCAATTGACCTTTTGACATTTGCGGCTGCAGTATTTGCATCTGCATCATTAGTTCCAGCCATCAATATTGCAACGGGTGCGTTTGAAGATCCTCCTGGTTTTGATTTGACTTTTACATTTCCACCAAATCTAAAGTATCTGTCAGCATCTGCAGTTGGATCTTGTGCTTTTCCATTTCTCCAGACTTCAAAGTGAAGATGTGGACCTGTGGATCTACCTGTACTTCCGACAGTTCCTATCACTCTACCAGGTTCAAGTTGCTCTCCAACCTTTACTTTAATTGAATTATCAGCCAAGTGGAAATATTTTGTGGTTGTGCCATCTGGGTGATCAATTACAACTGCGTTTCCTGCGGTGCCCATTGCTCCAGCAAAAACAACTTTACCTGGTTGAATTATACTTATTGGTTTATTAACAGCTCCAGCACCAGCATAATCATTCCCATAATGCATTTTATATTGTCCAGTTACTGGATGGTATCTCATTTTAAATCCACTAGTTATATTTGTAGAACTGGGAAGTGTTCCTCCTTCTGCCATAACATCTTCATATTCACCAGTTACCTCCCCAGATCCTTGTTGTTCATCTGGATATTCTGCGCCCATTTCTAAATTTTGTTCTTCCCCAGTAGCAGCTGCAGCAGCATTCATCATATTTGCAAATCCAGTATATGCGAATCTTTCAAAGTTACTTACTACTTGATCAAATCTACCAGTAACATCTGCAAATGTGGTTCCTGGAGCTGCGGCCTCTTCTCGTTGTTTTTTCTCTTGAGTTCTTAATCGTGCTCTAGTTTTTTCTTTTACGGATTTTTCTCCAGTTGCAGCTTCATATCCTCTGTCTGCTAAGTAACCTCCCAGGAAGTTACCTGCCATACTTCCAATCACGAATCCTAGTCCAGGAATAGGTATTAATGTTTGACCAATAGCACCACCCAACAGAGATCCAGCAAGAGCACCACCAGCACCAGAAGCAGCTTTACCTACAGACTCTCCTTCAGCGAGTCCTGTTGCAAAGTCTAATCCAGCAAAAACTGCATTTGCGATGCCAACTGCCTTTAATCCACCAAGTCTAATTCCTTTTGCTTTTGGTATTGGTTTTCCTGCCTTTGGTGATTTTTCTTTTCCACCAAACATATTACCAAGAAATCCACCAACATCTAGAGCACCACTAAACAAAGAACTCAATAAACTTCCAGGTCTTCCAAATGTAGAAGCAATGTTTAAAGTTTGAAGATTTTTTATCTTTCTTTCTTCAGGTAACTTTATAGCCTCTAATCTTTTTGTTTCAATTTCCATAAAATTTAGGAAATTGTTGAAAGATGATCGAGTCGAATTCATAGCCGACTTAGATCTGTTTATGTTTACTATGTTATTAAATGCGCCAAGAAGAGGAGAACTAATAGCCATTATCCGTCTACGATGTTATATACAACTTTAGATAATATGGTAAAGAAGTTATCTTCATTAGAAGGAGATAAGAATGGAACCGTAACTCCACCACTACTCATTATAGGAGATGCCGCCATTTGACCTCCCGATGGAGTTGAATTTGCTTGAGGACTTCCCATAACTAATGGGACAATACTCACATTTGATTGTTGATCAGAAGGTATTGCAGGTTGAGCCACTTCTCCAGCAAGACCTCTCATACCTTGTGATCTATCCGTAGATGCTCGTATTTGTGCCTCTATTTTTGCAGCATCTTCTCCAGGACCACCAGTTGCTTTTACTTGTCCTCTAGCTTCCTTAAGATTTTCTGCGTAAAGTTTTGCAGTTCTTCCTAAAGATCCCCCTTGTCCATAATACTCTCCAAATCCCGACCATTCTTTTTGCAATATTTTAAAATCAGCAGCAGTGAGTTCTTTGCTTACATCAACACCTCTCTTTTTCTTTGCAAGATAAAGAATCATTTGATTTTGAAGTTCTGGAGTAAATTTAACTTTATCGGGATCCATTCCCATATCACGAACTATCTGTTCTGGGTACATAAATTGTCCTGCACCAACTGCAGCAGAATCTCTGTATCTACCCTGTCCTTTATCATAAAATCTACCTCTTCCTTCTGCTCTAAATTTTTCTTGCAATTGTTTTACTTCAGTTACAGTTTTTCCAGACAAATCTCCGCCATATTGAGAACCACCAAAAAATGTATTATAGCCTTGAGCTCCTGCAGTGCCTTCTGCTTCTCTAACGGTAGCAATAAATGCGCTTTCTTCTGCAGTATCAGCAGTAATATCACCAGCATTTACTCCTCCACCAGGACTTCCACCAGGACTTCCACCCTTCTTATTATCTGTAGTTTTTCCTGATCCAGAAGGTGCAGAAGGTGCGGATGGCGCAGATTTTGGTGCTTGGAATCCTTGTAATGCTCTATCAAAACGATTCAGAACTTCTATGAATCGATCCAATAGAGGCGTAGGAATGGACGAAGTAACTCCAGTAGTATCTGGTTGAACATCTCCACCGACATCCATCATTCCACTTACTACTTTACTACCTAAAGCTCCAGCACCTGCAACAGCAGCTCCCATACCTAACATCTTTAATGCACCACCACCTCTAGGTAATGTTCTTCTTAAAGGACCACCAGGCACATTAACATCCAGATTTAATCCCCCAGGTCCACTGGAAGCTGTTGGTAAATTAGATAATTGCTTTACAATCTTAATAATAGTAGTTCTAACTAATGCAGCAATTCTAAAAGTTTCGGAGAATACATTTTGTAGAGCTTGTAAATTATCTCCAAGACGTTTAATATTTTTTCTGTTACCTAAAAATTGAATATATCCTATTGCTTCTTTATAAAGAGATAAAAAGTTCTGTAATATTTTATTAGGTGGACTTGAACTTATTTCTTGAATTTTATTTCGATATTCACCAAGTTGAGATATAAACTTATTTTGAATAACTTGTTGTATACTTTGATTGACTGACTGCAGTTTATTTTCTACGTTAGAAAGTATACTTGTAGATAATGTATTAATGATTGATCCTAGGTCTGGGGCTTTAGGAGCAACCGCTGCATTACCTTTTTGGAATCCTACAATTTTATTAGCAGCAGAGGCAACAATTGATGTACCTAGTGTTTGACCACCAGATATAAAATTCATCGCACCAGACAGGGTTGCAGGTCTTTCTGCAACTGCTACTCCTGGATTGATTGCTGGTTTAATTGCCACGATTTGCCGCCTTCTTAGCTTTTTCGTTTTCCTCTTCAATATGTTGTCTCAGTAGAGCGAGGTAAATATCTCTCTCCCAGGGAATTAAATTTTCAATTTCAATCAAAGAATATTTATGGAACTGCATAAGAGCAAAGTTGATTCTATAATATGACTCCAACTCCATGTGAGCCATACTTAGCCGAAAAAACTTGTTAAACCTTCCAACGTTACAGTACTTTTAGCTTTTGTTTTTGGATTCGTCACTTCAAAAGTATGAGATAATTTAGGCATCGTTTCAAAAAATTTTTCAATCTTCTTAAATTGATCCGTATTCATACTTTCAATGAATTCAATTAACTCCTTTTTAGTACAATCTGAAGATGCCCAAGATTCATCTTTAGTAAAGATGGATTCAATACATGAAGAAATAATATCAAAAGACTTTTCAATAGTTGATAACGATTCTTGAGAAGAAAAGTCAAAATTATTTTTTATAAATTGATTTAATGAAGGATACTTCATTTTAATAACAATTTGATCATCAATTTTGATTTCTGTAGTATGATTTGAATCTTTCTGTATCTTAATTTCATCTACAAATATTTTTACAGGCACTTCGGTTTCGCCATCATCAGAACAAGTAACAATAAGTTCAATTGATTCCGATACAGATTTTGCTCTAATATTCAAGAAGATATATTCGATATCAAAGGAGGGGAGATCCTCTACTTTAATTCCTTTTGTTAAGATACAATCCTTAAGTACAGATTTAATTGCAAGAGTAATTTCTTTTACATCTTGACTTTCTAAAGCCAAAATTAAAATTTTTTCTTCTTTTACAAGAAATGGTCTATAATTTATAGTCTTTCCTGAAGAAGGCAACTCGAGCTGATAAGTTGGAGTAACAATCTTGGGTAATGGCATGAGTAATTATATAATCAATTAAATTTATTTATTGTAGTTTTGGAGATTAATTTTTCTCGGTGCGAACGTTTACACTAGAAGTTAATTCATTAAAAAGTAGGACTTGGTGTGCTAGCTGTATTAAAAACTATGTTGGGAACAGATAATAAAGATACTTGAGAATTATTGTTAGTTTGTTGTGCAAATTGAGTATCTGAAGTGGATCCTCTGCCTTGATGATTTAAAATTACATATCTTTCATATGTAAAATTTACTGTTGTTTTTGTAATCGTACTTCCTTCATATGTAATAGGAAGTGCTGTTAATTGTGTAGGAAATGCATTAATAAAATAATAGGTCAACATTGATGGTGTTCTCTGAACTTGACCTACGTTATTAACATAAACATCTCTTTCAAACTTTGTTATAGCAAGAGGTCTTTTGTATGTATTTGGATATCTAAATCTTAAAACTTCCCAGGCATTATCAACACTAGTTACATATCCAGATGGATTTCCAGTCGGTCTCCTTCCTCTTCTATCGTATAATGGATTGATGAAGTTGATCCACTCTTCAAATAGACGAATAATTCCATATTCCGCATCAACATAAAACGTCATTGATATATCAGGAAAATCTCTTTTATTTGGAAACTTTTCAGTTATACCTTGTTTAGATCCATATTCTTCTGTAAATCCTAAACTTGTTCCAGGTAAAGAAGTTTCATTACACATAAATTCATAACGTAATGAATTTAAGTTTGCATTGTTACCATTAAAAAGATTTGATCCTAACACACCCGATGTGACTAACCACGCATTTATATCTGTATCGGAATTTCTTCCAAGTACAGTATCTCCGAAAAAAAGTGATATTTTGAATTGACTAGTTACTGATAGTTCGCCAAATAAATCTTGGACACTAGGTAATGTACCTCTTCCATCATTTGTTCCTCTTGGAAGAGTCATTCTAGTGTAGATTGGATCTACTCTGAATCTGTTTGAAGGGTAATCTGGCCTAAATCTTTCAGGCATCTATAAATATTTTTTAAGGATCTATTGTATGTATATGAGTTATAAGGGAAAATACAGTCCAGAAAACCCTAGAAAATATAAAGGTGATCCGACAAATATTGTATATCGTTCTTTATGGGAACGCAAATTTATGAGGTATTGTGATTTAAATGAAAATGTAAATCAGTGGCAGTCTGAAGAATTCTGGATTCCTTATAAAAATCCATTAGATAATAAAGTTCATAGATATTTTCCAGATTTCTTTGTAAAATATAAAGATAAAAGTGGAAATACACGAACAGTGGTAATAGAAATTAAACCCAAAAAAGAATTACAAATGCCGGAACAAACTCCAAGAAGAAAAACAAAAGCATGGGCTTATAAAGTGCAGACTTGGATAAAAAATCAAGCAAAGTGGAAAGCTGCAAAAGAATTCTGTGCGGATCGTAATTATGAATTCCGAATCATGACTGAGGAGGATTTAGGAGTATGAAAGATATACCATATGAAAAGGGTAAAGGTATTGGTGACGCTATCTTAAAAGAAGCAGGGAAGAAAAATCGTAGCGGTGACTGGTATACTGGAAAACTTAGACAAGCATTAAACGAATTTCAAGAAAAAGATGCGGACTTGCAAGATACTGGAGGAATAGAAGTAGGGAGATTATACTTTTTTACATACGGTGCAAATAGTCCAAAACTATCATTCTTTGATAGACAACCCCTTGCATACATTACAGAAATTAACTATAGTAAAAACTATTTTATTGGAATCAATTTACATTATGCAAATAGACAAATTAGAGACGGCCTTGCAAAAAGCCTAATAAATAAGTCAGATACTGTAGGTGTGCCTCGTAATACTATTCATCGTTACTTTTTTTCTGGAGTTGGTGGAGGATTTTTAAAAGTCCCAGAAAAAGATTGGCCCTCCGTTGCAGTATTACCCACTGAAAAATTTGTTGATATGAGAGGCCAACCTTTCCCCAACCACAAAGCCTGGAGTAAATCTTAAGTGGCATTCAGAACATTAGGCACGAATAATACCAACAATGTATTTCTTACTCAAGGAGGAGTCAATTACATCCTTCAGTATAATTCTGTTAATGGAAATGCTCAAATTATTCAACAAAATGCCCCACCAGGGACTCAACCCATTTATCAAAACGGGACATGGAATGCCAGTGCTACACAAATAGGATTAACTGCAGCACAACAAAATGCATTTCATTCTCAAGCTCAACAAAGCGTTTATTCCGCATTTCAACAGGCTGGAGGCACGCCTGGTGGAGCAGTTGTAGGTCCATGGGCATTACCACAAAATAGAAATCAACCACCAGGGCAAACGTCATCAAATCCTGTTGCAAATCCAACTTCACCAAATAGCGGAACGGGTGATGCATTAGGCGCTGTTAATTCATTTCTTCAAGGTCTCACTAATCTTCCTCAACTTGCGGATCAATTCGCTTCAAACGGAACGGCTTTTGCTGGCGCAGGTAATGATGCACAATTATTTGGTACTACAATGTTATATCCAATGGATATGAACATTGAACAACAAGATACTTTACAAATAACAGCATTTCGTTATAGATCTTCAAGAGGTTCAAGTCTTTTTGGTGGATTATCCGAGGCAGGGAATATATTAACTAATGGATTTCAAACTCAATCAAATTTTACCATTCAACAAAGAGTAGGATTAGTAATACTTCCCATGCCCAATAAAGTTGCGGATTCCAATAATGTAAGTTGGGGTGAAGATACAATGAATAATCTTTCCGCAGCAGCTACTGCAGCAGTTCTTGGTGATCTTCCTGGTTATGCTGGTGCTGCTTTTGGAGGAGAAGCAGCTAAACTGCTAGGGGGTGTTGGCAACGGAGCTCAAAGCGGCGTTTTCATCAAATCAATTGCTGATTTGATTCGTTCTGGTGGAGGGAGTGCTGAGTTAAGCACATTACTAGGAACTTCTCTTGCTTCACGATTTTTAAAAGCCGGAGGATATGGGGTAGAAACTGAATCTATTCTTGCAAGAGGGGTCGGAATTATTCCGAATTCTAACATGGAACTATTATTCAAAGGTCCTACACTTAGAACATTTACGTTTACTTACAAATTAAGTCCTAGAGAACCTGCGGAAGCATCTAGAGTTAGAAGGATTATAAGATTCTTTAAACAAAGTATGGCTCCTAAAAAAATAACTGCGACAGGTGGAGCTGCTGGACAGGCTTCTTTCTTCTTAGGAACTCCAAACATTTTTAGATTGGAATACAAAACAACCGCTGATCGTAATACACAAAGTTTATCTGGCGGAGGCCAACACATACGAGGCGTAAATAGATTCAAAACTTGTGCATTATCTAGTTTTTCTTGTGATTACACTCCAGATGGATTTTGGGCTGCTTATCAAGCTGGCCAACCAATATCTACGACAATGAGTATGACATTTAATGAACTTGAGCCCATTTACGATACCGATTATCAAGATGGAAATATTTTCTCATCTAGAAATGATCTACAACCAATTGATTCGGAATCAGTAGGATATTAAAATGTCATACTTTAGAGAACTGCCTAATATACAATTTAATAACAGAACAAAAAACGAAGTTTCAAATGATGAAGTAACTATTGTTAAAAATTTATTCAAACGTGCAAAAATTAGAGAAGATTTTTTACAGGTCGCAACTGCATTTGAATATTATGTGATAACTGAGAATGAAAGACCGGATCAAATAGCTGAAAAAGTTTATGGAGATCCAGAACTTGATTGGGTAATTTTATTGGCAAATGATATTTTGAATTTACAAGATGAATGGCCTTTGAGTCTTGATTCATTTTACAAATATATGATTGATAAATATGAATCTGAAGAAAAATTTACCGATATTCATCATTATGAAACTTTATCGGTGGTTGATGGTTTTGGTAGATCAATTCTTCCGGAAGGATTATTAGTTGATAAAGCATTTTTTGATGCTCCAGAATTTGAAAGTTTAGATCAATTGCCTCCAGGTATTACATTTCCACCCATTATGCTTGCTGGAACTCAAGCGGTATTACTTCCAGTTGTGGGAGTCGGATTTAGTATAGCCTCAGTTTTTATTGCAGAACCAGGTTTAGGATATTATAGTAAACCAAACGTCTTTTTAAGTTCTCCTCCAGTAACTGCAAATGCTTCTGTAAGTTGTGTAACAACAAATTTTAGAGTGACATCTTTCGTTGGGTTAGTTAGTGGACAAGGTTATAATAATAATCCAATCGTTACCTTCAGTAATCCACCAACATCCACTCAGGCCACAGCAATATCTCAGTTAGGCACAGGAATATTTTCTAATAAAGTAATTGGCATATCAAGTTTAGCCGGCGGTGTAGGATATGGTTTGACTGCTCCGACAATTCAATTTCAATTCCCTCCTAATGTTTTATCTGAAGCATACTATGTAACAAATTCTTCTATTGTTGCTGGTGATGGTATTGAGGGCATGTATGTGCGTTCTGATGGTATTAAAGTTTATACTGCAAGTCTTTTTAGTGGAGATAGAATTCGAGAATATAATTTATCTACTCCCTGGAATATTTCTACGATGACTCAAGTGAATGGATTAGATGTCAGTGCAGACTTTAATTACACGACTGGAGTCGAACTCAGTCCAGATGGTCAGTATATGTATGTTTCTGGAGGACAATCTGGCGCATATAAAATTGTGGGATACTATTTAGCTACGCCGTGGAATATACTGACTGCTTCAAAGATACAAGGATTGCCAACAAATTCACCAGGTGGTGTAAGATTAAAATATGATGGAACTGCAATTTATATTTTAGATTTATCTTCACCAGATATTGTGAAACAATATAGTTTAAGTACTCCTTGGGATATAACAACCCGATCCGGATCTACAACTGCTCAATTAGATATTGACACACTTACTGGAGATAATAATCTTACAGGATTTACTTTTTTTGAAAATGGTACTAAATTATTTGCTACTGGTGCTTCAATCCAAGCAGTATTTGAATTCCATCTATCAACTCCTTGGGATGTATCAACCGCCACTTACGCATTATCATATTATGTTGGTGATAAGGTATCACAACCAGTGGATGTTTATGTAGATTCAAATAGACAAAAGGCTCTCGTAGCAGGCAATAGTGCAACAAACGCAAATAGAATACACCAATATGAAATAACATCAGTTGCAAGAGCAACATCTACAGTATCAAATAGTTCCGTATCAAATATTGTAATTACAAATGCTGGATTTGGATATACACAACCTCCAACTATAACTATCGGTTCTCCATTTCCACAAGTAACAGCTACAGGTATTGCAAGTATTACTTCAGGGATAGTTACTGCTCTTTATCTTACAAACCCTGGATTTGGTTACACACAAACACCTGTAGTAACTATAGAGAATGCTCCTATTTCACGACAAGCAATATTTACATACTCAATGAACAATAATTCTGGAATAGCCAGTGTAGTTATTATTGATGGAGGAAGTAACTACGTGAATTTCCCTTATGTATATGTTGACCCCCCTTCAGAGTTAGTGAATGTAGAAGTTGGAGAAACATATTCGCAAAATAATAAAACTTGGAAATGGAGTGGAACTGAATGGCAAGAAAAAATAACGGATAGTTTACAATATTTTGATCCTACAATTAATTCGATTATTAAAATAGACGGAAAAAATTGTTCAAAACCTATCACAAATTATGAATATGAATCGAAATTGAATGATGAAAAAAGAAAAATTTTAATATTAAGACCAGAATACTTGTCTGTAATCATAACAGATCTTAAAAATTCTATGAAATATAGTAAAGATTCTGTTGGATATATATCAGATAATCTAAAAGTCAGTTATAATCCAAAATTATCAGGAGTTTAATATATGAGTCATGTGAAAGTTTTGTTCATTGCAAAAGTAAAAAATTTGAATAAAGAATACGAAGAATTCAATAAAAATTTATTCGATAGTGCTAAAAATTTACCAGGATTTTTAGGAATAACTAGTGAACAAATAGATGATGTAGAAATTACGACAAGTATGTGGAAAAGTAAGGAAGATGTTATAAATTGGTCAAAAGATCCTGAACATGTAGAAGCTAAAAAACGAGTTCATGAATGGTATCATTGGGTAAAAGGAATTCATTTGGAATGTATAGATGATTGATACTAGTAAAATTGGTCCAAATAATAAGGTTTTTTGTGTTGCTCCTTGGTTAAGTTTAAATATTAATCAAAATGGAAATGTTCGACCATGTTGTATTAGTAATTTATGTCTTGGAAATGTATTGAAAGAAGACATTGAAGAAATTTGGAATAACGATAAAACAAAAAATTTTAGAAGAGCAATGGTGGAGAATATTCCACAAAAAAATTGTATAGAATGTTATGAAAAAGAAATTTCTGGTCAAAAATCTTTGCGAGAAGTTTTTAATAAATCACTTTTTGAAGAGGGAAAACAACACATTTATGATACAAATGATGATTATTCAGTAAATCAATTTGGGTTTATTCACTGGGATGTAAAGTTTGGAAATAAATGTAATTTTAAATGTAGGTCTTGTTGTCCCGGTTCTAGTTCAAGTATTGAATTTGAAGAAAATGGTAAACTTTCACCTTTCAATGATTTTTCTAAGATAAATTTTAGTAAAATTAAATCATATATTGATATAGTTAATCATCTTTATTTTTCTGGTGGAGAACCTCTAATTATTGATGAACATTATAAGATGATAGTTATGTTAATGAAACTTAAAAAACATAAAAACAAAGAATTTTATTTAAACTATAATACAAATTTTAGTACTTTAAGGTACAAAAAAACCCATATTTTTGATATTTGGGATAAATTTCAAAATGTATTTGTATCTATTAGTATTGATGGTTCTTTTAATAGAGGTGAATTAATTAGAAATGGATTTAAATGGGACAAATTTGTTTCTCATGTGGAACAATTTAATGAAAAATTTAAAGGTAGAGAAGAAACTCATAGATTAGAATTTCAATGTACTGTTCAAGCTTTAAATATTTTTGATGTAGTGACTTTACATAAAACTCTTGTTGAAAAAAAATTAATATATCATATTGATGATTACCAGCTAAACTTTTTACACAGCCCAAGAAATATTGCTGTCTGGCTCTTAGATAAGAAAACAAAAGAAAAAGCCAAAGAAAATATAAGGAATCATATTGATAATTTTTTAATTCCAAACAAAGCAGAGGGTTCAATACGTCAGTTTAAGGGTCTAATTAATTTCATAGATTTATATCAAGAACAACACTTAATACCAGAATTTATCAAAAGAATGAATTATCTCGATTTAATAAGAGGAGAAAATACATTCAAAACTTTTCCCGAGTTATATGATACTTGGAATACATATTTAAAATAAAAAAGGAGGGGATTTACCCCTCCTTTGAACTATCAGGACTCAGCGAGTTTCTGGAAGTAACTCAGAGCATCATCAGCATCTTCATCATCCTCTTCCTGTGCAACAGGACGAGAGATCTCAAAGGAAGGAGTTGAACGCTTCGGTGTGGATTCACCACGACGCTCAGCTTCCCACTCTTCCTCTTCTGCAACCAGTTCAGGATCTTGATTCTTGGGCACACCACGAGTTCCCAGAACATACTCCAGACGCTTCTTCAGATCTTCATAAGACTTGAAGTTGGATGCAGCACTGAACTCATTGAGATCATTCAGGTTCTTGTAGATCTTTTCCAGTTTGGCATCATCATCTAGAAGTGCGGAAGGCTTATCAA